>Ga0100398_1000068_pt1 | contig 90356 bp, 79 predicted proteins | sample CryGeymeta201522_FD_81568 | JGI IMG/M metagenome (GOLD analysis project Ga0100398, IMG submission 81568) | Groundwater microbial communities from Crystal Geyser aquifers in Utah, USA - Crystal Geyser metaG 2015-22 | ecosystem: Environmental > Aquatic > Deep subsurface > Groundwater | place: USA...
ATCGAGCTTGGGACGCTTGATATCTGCCGTCCGTTGATCGCCGGGCGGCACAGAGAACATCATCATCTTCTTCACGCTCGCACGCGATATCCCGAAATGGCTCGCTGCCGCCCGTTCACTCATGCCGCCCCGACGCGCGAGGCGGACCTTCCTGTAAAGTTCCACGCTGAAAATACCCCGCCCTCGCTGCAAACAGAAAGGGCCAAAGTGGCAAAGTTTTGCTCTGCCCGCAGCAAGACTAGCCCGCCACTTCCGTGGCTCACTTTTGCCCTGACGTTCTCATAACGTCTTCCGACGAAGACGAATAACTGAATGAAAAACAGAGCCTTAGCCGAGAGCGAACTGCGCACACGCCGCGGGGCTACAATAGCACTATTGCCTAAAAAGCTACAGACCGGAAAAGCCTTCAACTTTGTCGGTGCAACGGCGCTGCAACTGATGCTGGCGCAGCAGGCTGGGCTGCGCCCCGGCGAGCTGGTTTGGGTCGGTAGCGACGTCCATCTGTACCTCAACCATCTGGATCAGGCACGCGAACAGCTCACGCGCGAACCGCGGCCTTTTCCCAGGATGACGCTGGGCAGCCATCCGACCAGCATCGACGGCTATCGGATCGCAGATTTCGAGGTGTCGGGCTATGCGCGCCATCCCGCAATAAAGGCGGAGGTTGCCGTATGGGGACCGGCATGGCGACGCGGCCCGCAGGACCAAGGAAGGCGGCCGCGTACGGGGCATACTGACCGGCGAGACGCCCGGAAGGTCAGCCAGCGCGCAGCAGACCGGCAAGCGCCTTTGATGGGGCGCGGCCCAGATCCACGGCCAGCCCAACCGCGCCCCGCAAGGCGGCCTGGAACATCGGCCCGCCCCGCCAGCGTGGAAATCCATAACCGTGGATCTCGACAAGATCGATGTCCGCCGGTTGTGCGGCGATGCCTTCGACAAGGATCGCCGCGCCTTCCTCGGCCATTTCGGCCACAAGTCGCCCGGCGATAAACGCACGATCAAGAGACGCGCTGCCCCCGATTTTCCCCGACAAAAGATGCGCCACGGCGTCCGAGGGCCGGGGCTGCCGGTCTTTGGGGGCATAATCGTACCAGCCAGCTCCGGTTTTTTGCCCCTTGCGGCCCGCGCGCACCAGAATATCGCCCAGCGTTTCGGGCACGTCCTGGCCACGGTCGCGCGCCCCTTCGCGTTGCAGGAACGCGATGTCGAGCCCGCCCAGATCCTGCGCCTCGAACGGGCCCATCGCCATGCCATATCCCCGCATTGCGGCGTCGACTTCGGCAATGGCAGCGCCCTGGCGCAGCAAACCCTCGGCTGCGGCGCGGTATCGTTTCAAAATCCGGTTGCCGATGAAGCCATCACAGATTCCGGACTGCACCGGCACCTTGGCCAGCCCCCGCGCCAGCGCAAAAGCGGCCGCCAGAACATCGGCGGCGGTGTCGGGGGTGGGCACGATCTCCAACAGTTTCATCACGTTGGCCGGGCTGAAGAAATGCAGCCCGATAAAACGGTCAGGGTGCGGCAGGCCCTGTGAGATGTCACGCGGATCAAGATAGGACGTGTTGGTGGCCAGCACCGCATCGGGCCGACAAACGGCGCCCAACTGCGCAAACACCGCCCGCTTCACGCCGATTTCCTCGAACACCGCCTCGATCACCAGATCGGTGTCGGACAGGGCCGTGTAATCGGTGGTGCCGGTCACGCCTGCCAGCCGGGCCTCAGCCTGCGCTGCGGTCAGACGGCCGCGCTTTACCGCACCGTCAAAAATGCCACGCAGGTTGAACAGGCCGCGCGCGACCGCCGCATCATCACGCTCGATCAGCACAACCGGCAGGCCCGCATCGCGCAAGGCGGCAACGATGCCCGCCCCCATGGTGCCCCCCCCGATCACGGCGGCGGATGCTGTCGGGCGCGGATCGACGCCTTTCAGCGCGGCAGGGCGCAGGGCGGCACGTTCGGCAAAGAAGACATGGCGCAGCGCCGCCGCCTGATCCGATCCGCGCAGATCAAGAAAGGTCGCACGCTCGAACGCCATGGCATCGTCAAAGTCCGCAGCCACGGCGCGCTGGACACATGCGAGGGCACGCAACGGCGCAACCGCCCCTTTTGCCGCCTTGGCGACGGCAGCCTCTTGCGCGGCCCAGAACCCTTCGGGGGCGGCGTCGGGGGTGCGGTGGCGCAGTGGCGTTGGCAGCGGATGGTCCAGAGCAGCGGCAGCAAAGTCTACCGCTCCGGCGCGCAGATCGCCGTCGATCACCCGGTCGATCAAACCCAGCGACAGCGCCCTTGGCGCCTGCACCGGCTTGCCCGAGGTCACCATCTCCACGGCCAGTTGCGCGCCCACCAGACGGGGCGTGCGCACTGTGCCGCCCGCGCCAGGCACGAGGCCCAGCGTCACCTCGGGCAGCCCGACCGACGCATCGGCCACCGCCACACGGAACCGGCACGCCAGCGCCACCTCGAACCCACCGCCCAGCGCCGAGCCGTGGATCGCGGCAATCCAGGGTTTCGCTGCGGCTTCGATCCGGGCGACCAGATCGGGCAGGTGCGGCGGCACCGGCGGCTTGCCAAATTCAGTGACATCGGCCCCGGCGATAAAGGTGCGCCCGGCACAGACCAGCACGACCGCACGCACCGAAGGATCGGCATCAAGGGATTCTGCCGCATCCCACAGCCCCTGGCGCAGGGCATGGCCCAAGGCGTTGACCGGCGGATTGTCCACGGTGACAACCGCGATGTCGCCGGCGCGTTCGATTGATACGACCATTCTCAAATCCCCAGATACGCTTCGCGGATGCGTGGATCGGCAATCAGCTCGGACGCCGCACCCTCCATCACGATCTGCCCGGTCTCCATCACATAGCCCCGATCAGCGATCGACAGCGCGCCAAAGGCGTTCTGCTCGACCAGCAGCACGGTCACATCCAGCGCCTTCAGCCCCTTCACCACCTCGAAAATCTGCGCCACCAGAAGCGGCGCCAATCCCATGCTGGGCTCGTCCAGCAACAGGCAGGACGGGCGGCCCATCAGCGCCCGCGCAATCGCCAGCATCTGCTGTTGCCCCCCCGACAGGCCGCCCGCCACCAGATTGCGCTTTTCCCGCAGGATCGGGAACATCGCAAAGGCATCCTCCATGTCCCGATCCACCCTTTCGTCGGTGAACAGGAACGCGCCAAGGCGCAGGTTTTCCTCGACCGACAGGTTGGTGAAAATCTGCCGCCCCTCGGGCGACTGGGCCAGCCCCATCTTCAACCGGCGATGTGAGGCGACCGTCGTCAGCGGTTCACCGCGAAAGGTGATCGCGCCGCCCGAAACCGGCTGCACGCCCGACAAACACCGCAACAGCGTGGTCTTGCCCGCGCCGTTTGCACCGACCACCGTCACGATCTCGCCCGAGGTCACGTTCAGATCGACCCCGTGCAACACCTCGATGCGCCCATAGCGCGAGCGTAGCCCCTCAACCGTCAGCATGTGTCGCCTCCTCGGCTTGGGTGCCCAGATAGGCCGCGATCACGTCCGGGTTTCGGCTGACCGCGGCGGGATCGCCCTCGGCGATCTTTTCGCCATGATCCAGCACCACGATGTGGTTGGAAATGCGCATGACCATCTTCATGTCATGCTCGACCAGCAGGATCGCCACGCCCTCTTTCGCCACTTCGGCGATCAGCCGGTCGATCTCTTCGGTCTCGACGGCGTTGCAGCCTGCTGCGGGTTCATCCAGCAGCAGAACGCGCGGTTTCAGGGCCAGCGCACGGGCAATTTCCAGCCGCTTCAGCGCGCCATAGGACAGGTTGCCCGCCTCCTGTTCCGCAGCACGGCCAAGGCCGACACGCGCCAGCAGATGCCGCGCGCCTTCGGCCGCTGCCTTGGCCCTGCGCCGCGAGGAGGGCAGGTTGAACATGTCGGCCAGAACATTGCCGCCTTCCTGAAGGTGATACCCGGCGATCGCGTTTTCCAGAACCGTCATCTGTTGAAATATCTGAAGGTTCTGGAAGGTCCGGGACAAACCGCGCCGGGCCAGAAGGTGCGGTGCCATGCCGGTCACGTCCTCGCCGTCCAGCACCACCTTGCCCGCGCCCGGCAGATAGATTCCCGAAATCATGTTGAACAACGTGGTCTTGCCCGCCCCGTTCGGCCCGATGACCGAGACGATTTCACCGGGCTCTACCGTGAAGCTGACATCGTGGACGGCGCGCAGGCCGCCAAATTCGATGCCCAGCCCTTCGACTGACAGAAGGCTCATTCTCCCCTCCCCCGAAACAAGCGCAGAAGCGACGGAAGCAGCCCCTCGCGCAAGAAGATCATCACCAGCATCATCACCAGACCCAGCAACAGCATTTCATATTGGGCAAACACGGTCAGAACCTGCGGCAGCACTGTCAGGATGACGGCGCCGAAAATGGCCCCCAACACCGAACCTGCACCGCCCAGCACCGCCATGGTCACCATCTCGATCGAGTGCATGTAACCGGCGACATCGGGTGTGATGAACCGGTTCTGCAAGGCCAGAAGCGAACCTGAAGCCGAGGCATAGACCGCCGAGATCACGAACGCCTGAAGCTTCAGCCGTGCCACATCGACGCCCACGGTGCGCGCCGCGATTTCCGACCCGTGCAGCGCGCGCCAGGCCCGTCCTGTCGGGCTGTTGTGCAGATTCAGCGCCAGCCAGGCCCCGACCAGAAGGCACAGCCCGCTGAAGCCATACCAGAATTCCGCATTGCTGAGCTTCAGTCCCATATCGCCAAGAAGCCCCCGCAAGGCGAAGGTTTCAACCTGAATGCCATCGGGGCCGCCCGTCAGCTGTGTCTCGTTCGACAGCACCATCGCAACAAGAATGCCAAACCCAAGGCTTGCCACCGCAAGGTAATACCCTTGCAGCCGCAGGATCGGGCGACCGACCAGATAGGCCAAACCCGCCGAAACCACCGCGCCCAGGATCGCGGCCAGCCCGACAGGGATGCCCAGATGCGCCGGTGCCAGCGCGCAGGCATAGGCGCCGATGCCCGCAAAACCCGCGTGCCCCAGGCTGATCTGACCGGCATATCCGGTCAGGATCACGATGCCGACAACCGCAAGGCCGTTGACAAAGACAAGCGCGCCGATCCGGTAATAGAAGGCCGACGGAAAGAACAGCGGAGCAAGAACGATAAGCGCCACCAGAACGACAAGAGTGGCTTGTTTTGAACTGATCCGCATGGTCACACCCGATCCGTTGATTTCTTGCCGAACAGGCCCTGCGGCATGACGAACAACACCGCAAGGATCACGATGAACGCCGCCGCATCCTTGTAAAGCGAACTGATGAAGCCGGCGGTCAGCGCCTCGAGCAGGCCCAGCAGGATGCCGCCCACCAGCGCCCCCTTGGGGTTGCCCATGCCGCCCAGCATCGCTGCGGCGAACCCTTTCAGGGCCAGCGCGATGCCGACATCATAACTGGTGAACGTGATCGGCGTGACCAGAACACCCGCCAGGGCACCAATCGCCGCCGACAGGCCAAAGGCCAGCGTCATCACCCAGTTGGTGTTGATGCCCACCAGTTGTGCCGCCAGCCGGTTGTTCGAGGTGGCCAGCACCGCGCGGCCCGTAAGCGTGCGGGTGAAAAACAACCACAGGGCGATGAAAACCGCCACAGCACCTGCGATGACCCACAGGCTCTGGGGCAGAATCGTGGCCCCCATCATGCGAATCGGTGCATCCCCCGAAAACGCCGGGAAGCGGTGCAACTGCTTGTCAAAGACAAGTTGGGTCACCCCCTTGATGAAAATCGCCGCACCGATGGTGATGATGATCAGCGATACGACCGGGGCGCCGCGCGCAGGCTCGATCGCCAGCTTGTTTAGCGCGACACCGATTGCCGCAGTCACCAGAATGGCCAACACCGCCGCCAGCGGCAGAGGCAGGCCCGCCGCATGGGAAAAGACGGTTATCATCCCGCCCAGCATCACGAATTCGCCTTGGGCGAAGTTCACCACGTCGGAGGCATTGTAAATGATCGTAAACCCCAGCGCGACCAGCGCGTAAACCGCGCCGACCGTTACGCCAGAGAATATGAATTGCATCAGTTCGGGCATGTCAGTTCACTCCGCTCAAGGCGCGATATTGGCCACCGAAAGTGTATCGGCCGGGGCAACGCGCGCACCCGGCCGATGTGGGATCACTCGACCAGCGTCCAGCCGCCATCGCGGATTTCCAGCATCCGGAATGCGCTGATGTCCAGCCCGAGGTGATCGTCGGGCGACATGTTGTAAATGCCCGTCGTACCCACCAACCCCTGTGTCGCCTCGATCGCATCGCGGATCGCTTGCGGTTCGCTCGATCCTGCCCGCTCGATCGCATCGACAAGGATACGGAACGCGTCATGGGCATAGCCACCAAAGGTGGTTACCGGGCTGCCATAGGTCGCTTGATATGCGTCTGTATAGGCCCGAACGACCGGACGCTGCGGGTCATCCGCGTTCAGCAGTTCGCCCACCAGAAGGGCGGTGCCAGGCAGGCGTACGGCTTCGGCGGCGGCGGGGCCCGCAAGATCTATAAACCCTTGCGAGGCGACGCCATGCGACTGATACAGCGGCAGACCGACACCCAGCTGGGCATAGTTTCGCGTCACGATGGACGGACCCTGGCCAAAGCCGGGGTTCAGCACCGCCTCGATCCCGTCACGACCACGGATGTTGGTCAGTTGCGGGGTCATATCGGCGTCTTGCGGGCCATAGCTTTCATCGGCCACGATCTCGATCCCGTAGTCACCGACAATCGACAGACACTGGTTGCGCATCGACGCACCAAAACCATCGGTGCCCGATATCATGCCGATCCGGGTAAAGCCGCGTTCCTTCATGTCTTCAAAGATCTTTGCACAGGCCATCCGGTCGGTGTGCGGCGTCTTGAAGGTAAAGGGCTGAACCGGGTCGATGATTTCAATCGCGCCGGCCAGTGAAATGAACGGGATCTCGGCATCCTCGATCACCGGGATGATCGACATCGTGGCACCCGTGGTGGTGCCCCCGATGATCGCCACAACCTCGTCATCTTCGACAAGCCGGGTGGCAAAGGTGCGGGCGCGGTTCGGATCGCCACCGTCATCGTACAGGATCAGATTGATCTGCTCGCCGTTGACGCCGCCGGCTGCGTTGATCTCGTCAACCAGCATATGCAGCGTCTTCGCCTCGGGGTCGCCAAGGAACGAGGCGGGGCCGGTTTCCGAAATCGTCGCACCAATGCGGATCTCGGCCAGCGCAGCGTCGGCAAAGCCAATGGCAAGAATACCCGTCAGGGCCGTTGTGGTCAGGGTCGTTTTCATGAGGTCTCCTCCCTCTGTTGAACGTGCAAGCGGAATTCAGGCCGCTTGTGGTCGGCGCCACATCGCGAAACGGAACCGGTTCGCGACAAAGGCGGCATCTGTCAGACTGGCATTGCCAGCTGGATTCGCGCCAGTGACATGAAAGTCACTGAAGGCAGCACTTTGGTTGACGTAGATGTTGCCGGTCAGGTTGACCGACAGATTGACACCGGCCCGCGCAATGGCATCGGCGGCGTGCAGGATGCGGGCCTCGTCGGTGTCATAAAGCGCGGCAGTGATCGCGCCCTTGGTGCGCGCCAGATCGGCCGCGGCGGAAATTCCGGCCACGGCATCGTCCACCGCAACGACAAAGCTGATCGGCCCGAAACATTCGGCCATGTGGGCGGTGGTTTCCGCCGCTTCGACCGCCAGGATCAACGGCGTCGCGCTGCGCCCCTCGCTCAGCGGGCCACTGTCGCGGATCACCCGGCCCAGGCTGCGTGCCTGATCGACCCGCGCCAGCGTGGCGGGGTTGGCGATGGCACCGCAAACCCCGCAAGCACGCGCCGGATCGCCCAGCAACACGTCAACCGCCTTCGCGATGCCTTCTGCCACCTCGTCCAGGCTTTTGTGCCCCTCGTCGGTGTCGATCCCGCCCCGCGGCACAAAGATATTCTGCGGCGCAGTACACATCTGACCGGAATACAGGGACAGGGAAAAAGCGATGTTCGCACACATGGCGGCAAAATCATCGCTGCCTGCGATGACGATCGAATTCACCCCCGCCTCTTCGGTGTAAATCTGTGCGCCGGGTGCTGCGTGGTCGCGCACCCAATCACCGAATCCCGTCGAGCCGGTGTAATCGACGATCTGCACCGCCGGATTCTGCACCAGTTCCATCGTGATCTCGGCCCCCGGCGCGTCTGCCGCCAACAGCACCACGTCAGCGGGAAAACCTGCCTCGGCCAGAACCGCACGCGCCACCCGCACGGTCAGCGCCAAAGGCAAGATCGCGGCGGGATGCGGTTTTACGATCACCGGGTTGCCCGCCGAAAGGCTGGCAAACAGACCCGGATAGCTGTTCCAGGTGGGAAATGTGTTGCAGCCGATCACCAGCGCAATCCCACGCGGCACGACGCGCCAGTGTTTTTCAATCACCAGCGGCGCGGCCTTGCCCTGCGGCTTTTCCCACAGGGCGGATGCAGGAACCCGTGTCATTTCTGCCCAGGTCATCGCCACCGCCTCAAGCCCGCGATCCTGCGCATGTGGCCCACCCGCCTGAAACGCCATGGCAAAGGCCTGTCCGGTGGTGTGCATCACCGCATGACCCATCACAAAACTCATCGCATTCAGGCGCGTCAGAATTTCAAGGCACACCCCCACCCGCGCCTGTGGGCTGGCCTTGGCCCAATCGCCCGCAGCGGCCTGCGCCGCAGCGATCAGCGGCGCGACATCGGCGGCAGGATAGCTGATATTCAGATCCGGCCCCCAGGGCGACACCTCGGCGCCCACCCGGTGCGATTCGGGATGGCCGGGCAGATCGAACGGTTGGCCGATGATCGAATCATAGGCCAGTTGCCCATCGTCACGGGCCGTTTCACCGTAAAACTTGCCGCTTGGAACCTCAGGAAAAGGCGACCAGAATCCGCGCAACGCAATCGCGTTCAGCGTGTCCTTCAACAGCGCTTGATGTCGGTCGAACAGTTCGCTCATCTCCACACCTCCCCCTTGTCGCAGGTTTATCATTGACCGACCGGTCGGTTTATGCAACGTTTTTTTGACGCTGCCGCAATTGCACAGCGCCATGGGGGGCTATCATGACAAAATCTGACACTGTTTTGGCAGTGATTGAACATGGCGTTCTGCACCTTACGCTGAACCGGCCTGGAAAGCTGAATTCCTTCAACGAGGAAATGCACATTGCGCTGCGGACCCAAATCGAGACCGCGCATTGCGATCCGGCGATTCGCGCAGTTCTGCTGACCGGGGCGGGGCGTGGGTTTTGCGCAGGGCAGGATCTGGGCGACCGCGATCCGCGCAAGGGCGGCCCTGCCCCCGATCTGGGTCACACGCTGGAAACCTTTTACAACCCGACGCTGCGATTGCTGCGCAGTCTTGAAAAGCCCGTTGTTTGCGCCGTGAACGGCGTGGCGGCAGGGGCAGGCGCCAACATCGCACTGGCCTGCGACATCGTGCTGGCCGCGAGAAGCGCGAAATTCATTCAGGCATTTTCCAAGATCGGCCTGATTCCCGACGCTGGCGGCAGCTGGAGCCTGGCGCGGATTCTGGGCGAACCGCGCGCCAAGGCATTGGCCATGACCGCCGAGCCGGTCGATGCCGAAACCGCCGCCGCCTGGGGGATGATCTGGAAAGCCCTGCCCGACGAAACGCTGATGGACGAGGCGCGGGCGCTGGCCGCCCGCCTGGCCGCCGGCCCGACACGGGGGCTGGGCCTGACCAAACGGTTGATCCAGGCGGCCGCCACCAACAGCCTTGATGCGCAACTCGACATGGAACGCGACCTGCAACGCGAGGCGGGGCGCAGCGCCGATTATGCCGAGGGCGTCACCGCCTTCCTTGAAAAACGCAAGCCGGAGTTCCGTGGCCAATGAAAGACGCATCGAACATGACCCCGCAGGAACTGGCCGAGGCAGCGGCACAGGCCATGTGGAACGACGACAGCGCCAGCCAGCGCTTGGGCATGGCGCTGGATCATGTCGAACCCGGCGCGGCAACCCTTTCGATGACGGTTACGGCCGAAATGTCCAACGGCCACGGCAACTGCCACGGTGGCTATATCTTCACGCTTGCCGACAGCGCGTTTGCCTTTGCCTGCAACAGTTATAACGACGTGGCTGTCGGCCAGCACTGCTCGATCACCTATCTCATGCCGGTATCCATTGGCGACCGGCTGACAGCCACGGCGCGCGAATGTTCGCGCCGCGGCCGGTCCGGCATTTACGATATCCGCATCACCAACCAGGACGGGGCGCATGTGGCCGAGTTTCGCGGCCATTCGCGCACCGTCAAGGGCACCCACCTGCCGGAATGACCGGCACCGCTTTTTCTTTGGGAGGACACCATGGAAGACCTAACCCCTCGCAAGCAGGATCTCGACCCGATCGAAATCGCCTCGCGCGACGAAATCGAGGCGCTGCAATTTCACCGCATGAAACGATCGCTGCGGCACGCCTATGAGAATTCGCCGTTCTATCGCAAACGGTTCATCGAATTCGATGTCCACCCCGAAGAGCTGAAATCGCTGGCCGACATCGCCAAGTTTCCGTTCACCGTCAAGCAGGATCTGCGCGACACCTATCCGTTCGGGATGTTCGCCGTGCCGCAACCCAAACTGGTGCGCATCCACGGATCATCCGGCACGACAGGCAAACCGACGGTGGTTGGGTATACGGCGGGCGACATCGACACATGGGCAAACCTGATCGCACGGTCGATCCGCGCCGCAGGCGGGCGGCCGGGTGACATCCTGCACAATGCCTATGGCTATGGGTTGTTCACCGGTGGGCTGGGCGCGCATTACGGGGCCGAAAGGCTGGGCTGTACCGTCGTGCCGATCTCGGGGGGGATGACCGAACGGCAGGTGACGCTGATCGACGATTTCAAGCCGCGGATCATCATGGTCACGCCGTCCTACATGCTGTCGATCCTCGACGAGTTCCGCCGCCAACGTCTTGATCCGCGCGAATGTTCGCTCAAGGTCGGGATTTTCGGCGCTGAACCCTGGACCAACGCCATGCGCGAAGAGATCGAACAGGCATTCGACATGCACGCCGTCGATATCTATGGCCTGTCCGAGGTGATGGGGCCGGGCGTCGCGCAGGAATGTGTTGAAACCAAGGATGGCCTGCACATCTGGGAAGATCACTTTTACCCCGAAATCATCGACCCAGTCACCGGCGCGGTCCTGCCCGACGGCGAAATGGGCGAACTGGTGTTCACCACGCTGACGAAAGAGGGGTTGCCGATGGTGCGCTATCGCACCCGCGACCTGACCCGCCTGCTGCCCGGCACCGCGCGGTCGATGCGGCGGATCGAAAAGATCACCGGGCGCAGTGATGACATGATCATCCTGCGCGGCGTCAATGTCTTTCCGACCCAGATCGAGGAACAGATCCTGAAATGCGCCGGCCTTGCCCCGCATTTCCAGATCGAACTGACCCGCGCGGGCCGGATGGACAACATGACAGTGCATGTCGAATGTGCATCGGGCCACACCGCCGAGGCGGCCCGCGCCGCCGCCGCCAAGGAACTGGCCCACCACATCAAATCGGTCGTGGGCGTGTCCACCCGGATCGAAGTGTGCGATCCGAACGCGGTTGCCCGGTCCGAAGGCAAGGCCAAGCGCGTCGTGGACAATCGACCCAAAGATTGACCGAACGGTCAGTGACAAGACGCCCGCAGCGCATTATCAGGCGCCACAGATGCCCGCTGCGGGCATGAAGCAAAGGAAGAAGATACCCGTCATGGCGCGGACCCGGGCAGACGACTTTGAGGAAAAACAGCGGGGCATTCTGACAAATGCAGCCGCCGTCTTTGCCGAACAGGGCATGGAAAAGGCATCAATGGCGTCCATCGCCAAGCACGCGAATGTGTCAAAGGCGCTGCTGTACCACTATTACCCCGGCAAGGATGCGTTGATCTTTGCAATCATACAAACCCATCTGCAAGAGCTGGACGAGGCGATCGCGGCCGCCGACAACCCGGCGCTGCCGCCAGACGGCCGGCTGCGGCTTCTGGTGAAAACCGTCATCGAAAGCTATCGGGGGGCCGACAACGAACACAAGGTTCAGTTGAACGCCACCTCGGCCCTCACGGACGAACAGAAATCCATCCTGACGGGCATCGAACGCAACATCGTGCGCCGGTTTTCGGCGCTGCTGCGCGAAATCAGCCCGGATCTCGACAAAAAGGACCGACCCCTTCTGATGCCCGTCACCATGTCGCTGTTCGGGATCATGAATTGGGTTTACATGTGGTTCAGGGATGACGGAAACATCACCCGCGAAGATTACGCCGACATCGCAACCACCCTTGTCCTTGAAGGCATCAAGGCAGTTCGCTGAGGCGCGCGCGTTCCAGGATCAGCGGATCATAGGCCGGGGCCTTGACGCGGCGGCGGTCATCCTCGGGGGTGGCGAGGGGTTCGGCGGGGCGCAGTTTGTCGCGCGCCTCAAGCGCCACGCGCTGATAAATCGCGGTGCCGCGGCGTTTCCATTCGATTTCATCCGCCGAAAGCTTGCGCAGCACCTTCGCGGGCGATCCAACGGCAAGGCTGTTGGCCGGAATCTGCGCCCCGGCCTTCACAAAGGCCATCGCGGCAACGATGCTGTTTTCGCCCACCACCGCCTCATCCATCACCACGGCGTTCATCCCCACCATGGCGTTGCGCCCGATGTGACAGCCGTGCAGCACCGCGCCGTGGCCAATGTGGCCACCCTCTTCGATCACCACATCCTTGTCGGGAAAGGAATGGACAACGCAGGTTTCCTGCACGTTCGACCCAGGGTGCAGCACGATCCGGCCGAAATCACCGCGCAGCACCGCGCAAGGCCCGACATAGCAAGCCGCACCGATGATCACATCACCGATCACCACGGCCTCGGGGTGGACAAAGGCCGCCGGATCAATCACCGGCACAATCCCGTCCCAGGCGTAGATCCGACTCATGCCTGCGGCCAGACCTTTGCCACCATGGTCAACACATCATATTGCGCCACCACCGCCGCCTCCTGGTTCGTCACCTGACAATCCCAGCGCACCTCGCCATGGTCGGCGGTTGCGCGCGGATTGATCTCTTTGCAGGTCAGCCGCACCTGCAACGTGTCGCCAAAATAGACCGGCGTGAGAAAGCGCATGTTGTCCACCCCATAGTTCGCCAACACCGGCCCTGGCGCCGGATCGACAAACAGCCCCGCCGCGAACGACGCGATGAGATAGCCATGGGCCACGCGGTCTTCAAAGAACGGGTTGGCCTTTGCGGCGTCGCTGTCCATGTGGGCATAGAAGGTGTCGCCGGTGAATTCAGCGAAATGTTCAACATCTTCCTGCGTCACCTTGCGGGTGGCGGTGATCAGTTGATCGCCGATGTTCAATTCGGCCAATGACTTGCGGAACGGGTGCGCGCCCTGCTGGGCGTCCGCACCTTCGATCCAGCGCCCGGTGACCGCCGACAAAAGCCGCGGCGCGCCCTGCACGGCTGTGCGCTGCATATAGTGTTTGACGCCGCGCATTCCGCCCATTTCCTCGCCACCGCCGGCGCGGCCGGGGCCGCCATGGACCAGCGGAGCAAGCGGTGATCCGTGCCCTGTCGAGGTTTTGGCCGACAGCCGGTTGCCGATCATCACCCGCCCATGGAAAGGTGCCATGCCGATCACCATTTCCTCGGCCACGGTCTTGTCGTTGGTAAACACCGAGGCAACCAGGGATCCCTTGCCGCGCCGGGCCAGTTCAACCGCATCGTCCAGCGTGTCATAGGGCATCACGGTGGACACCGGGCCGAACGCTTCGACATCGTGGGGCGACGTTGCGGCGAAGGGTGTGTCGCAATACATCAGAACCGGGTTCAGGAACGCGCCCTTTTCGGCGTCTCCCGATGTCACGCGCACGGTGTCCGGGTTGCCCGCGACGATTTCGGCATCTGCCTGCAAATCGCGGATGCGCGCGCGGACTTCTTCGCGCTGATCAAAGCTGGCAAGCGGGCCCATGCGCACGCCCTCATCCGCAGGGTTGCCCAGTGTCGTCTTGCCCAGCCGATCCGACAGCGCCGCAATCAGCGCCTGCACCTGATCGCGCGGCGCGATGACACGGCGGATCGCGGTGCATTTCTGCCCCGCCTTCGCGGTCATCTCGCGCGCGACTTCCTTGACGAAAAGATCAAACTCTTCGGTCCCCTGCACTGCGTCGGGGCCGAGGATGGCGGCATTCAGGCTGTCAGCCTCCATCGTAAAGCGCGTTGCGTTCTCCACGATTGCGGGATGGGTCTTCAGCTTGCGCCCGGTCACGGCCGAGCCGGTAAAGGTAACGGCGTCCTGACCGGTCACATGGTTCAGCATGTCGCCCACCGACCCACAGACCAGTTGCAGCGTGCCTTCGGGCAGGATTCCGGTTTCTATCATCCGCCGCACCATCAATTCGGTCAGATAAGCGGTCTGGGATGCGGGTTTGACAATGCAGGGCACGCCCGCCAACAGGTTCGGCCCGATTTTCTCCAACATGCCCCAACAGGGGAAATTGAAGGCGTTGATATGGATCGCGATGCCTTGCAACGGTGTGAAGATGTGTTGTGCCGAAAAACTGCCGTCCTTTGACAGCAATTCGACATCGCCGTCGATCAGCACGCGGGTGTTCGGCAATTCGCGCCGCCCCTTCGAGGCAAAGGCCAGCAACGTGCCGACCCCGCCTTCGATGTCGATCCACGCATCCGCCCGTGTGGCGCCGGTGGCCAGGCTTTCGGCGTAGAACTCTTCCTTCATGCCCATCAGCGCCTGACCCAGCGCCTTCAGCATCAACGCCCGGTCGTGGAACGACATGGCGCGCAAGGCCCGCCCGCCCCGCGCGCGGCCCCAGTCGAGGGCCGCGCGAAAATCAATACCCGAGGAATCGATGAACGCCACCGGATCACCCGTCGCCGCATCCAGCAGCGGCACCCCCTCTTTCGCCCCGCGGGCCCATTCCCCGCAGACGAAACTTTCCAGTCTGCGTGGTGCTTGGATCGTGACGTTCATCCTGTATTCCTTCGGTCAGAGCAGGTTCAGCGCTGACAGTTTGGCGTCAACCTGCGTGTTCCAGTCGGCCAGCAACGCCGCGTTCGGCATATGGCGCAGGCCAAACTTTTTCTGCGTGTCAAACCGCTGTGATCCGGCGACACCGAATGTCGCGGCGACGCGCGGGCGCCAATAGGCGATGGCATCGCGCGCCTCTTGCTGTCCTGCGCCGGTCGCGGCCAGGCGGGTCAGTCCCTCCAGCCCCAGTTCGGCATGGCGCGCCTCGCGCGGGGCGATGTCGCGGAACACCTCGGCCAGGGGGGCATAGGACACGCGGGTCAGTTCTGTCATCTGCACGCCGGTGGACAGGCCCATCAACACGTTCATCACCACAGCATCGCTCCAGCCGGTGATCGGATAGTGAAAGACCGACAGACGCATATCCGCCCCCGTGCGCGTCGCCCCCAGATCGGCCGCGCGATCAACCCGTGCCGCCCAGTCATGCTGTCCCTGATACCGCGCGGTGTCGGTGCCAAAACTGCCCATGATTTCCAGCACCCGCTCGGCGTGATCGGCCTTTTCAAGGGTGATGCGGCTGGCGGCGATCCGTTCCTTGATCCCCGGCGCAAAGTTGATCGAGGCGGCAAAACCCGCCGATCCGGCCAGTTCACTGTCAACGAAAGACGCCATCAGGCGCAGCAGTTCACCACGATACCGTGCCGGTGCATTGCCCGGAGAGGTCAGCACGCCGCCCTGCTCCAGATAATCTTCGATGTTCATCGTGTCGGACATGATGGGTTCCTCCCTTCGCCGGTCATTCGTCATAGCTGAACACAACGCGGTCTGTCAGCGGCATGGCCTGACAACTGAGCGCATAGCCCGCGCGCACCTCGTAATCTTCCAGGGCATGGTTCACCGCCATTTCGACCTCGCCCTCCAACACCTTGCAGCGGCAGGTCGAACACACGCCCGCCTTGCAGGAGAACGGCGCGTCGAGGTTGTTTTCAAGGGCCGCATCCAGCAGGCTGATGCCCTGCTTGTCCATCTTGAAAGTGCGGGTGGCACCGTCCAGCGTGACCGTCACTTCGGTTGCGGCGCCTGCGTCGGTTGTGTTGGTGCTGACCGGCCGCGTTCTGGCCCGGCCCGGTTGACCCGAGGCGAAAAGCTCGAATTTGATCTGGGCGTCGGTCAATCCATGGTCGCGCAGCGAGGCGGCAATCGTCAGCATCATCGGTTCGGGGCCGCAGATGAAGGCAACATCAACCGATTTCGGGTCGATCCAACGCTGAAACAGCGCCGTCATCTTTTCGGCATCGATCCGCCCGGTGAACAGGTCAATCTCCTGGCCTTCGGATTTCAGGATGTGGATCACCGAAAACCGCCCGAGGTAGGTGTTCTTCAGATCTTCCAGCTCTTCGCGGAACATGATCGAACTGATCTGACGATTGGCATAGACCAGCGTGAAACGCGATTTCGGTTCACGCGCCAGGATCGTCTTGATGATCGACAGCACCGGCGTGATCCCCGACCCGCCGGCAAACCCAAGGTAATGTTTCGCGGCCGCGGGATCGATCGGGGTGTAGAATTTGCCCATCGGCGGCATCGCGTTCAGGATCGCCCCCGGCGCAAGGGTTTCGTTCGCCCAGGTCGAAAACGCACCGCCATCGACACGTTTTATCCCGACCTGCAAGAAGCCGTCATCGCGGCCAGCGCAGATCGAATAGGACCGGCGCAGTTCTTCGCCGTCGAAATCCTGTCGGAAGGTCAGATACTGACCTTGGGTAAAGTCGAAAGCGGCGGCATCTTCTGCGCGCGGCTTCAATGTAACCACCACGGCGTCGCGGGTTTCGCGGCGCACCTCGGTGACTTCCAGGGGGTGGAAACGGGCCATTGGCGTTACCTCCGCATTCTCAGATGCATTTGAAATAATCGAAAGGTTCCAGACAGTCCTTGCAGCGATAAGACGCCTTGCAAGGGGTTGATCCGAACTGGCTGACGCGTTCGGTGTTGGTCGAACGACAGCGCGGGCATTCGATCACCAGATTTGATGTGCCCGACAGCCGATCCACCCGCGCCAACAGGCGACCGTCTGCCGCCGTGCCATCCACCGGCGGGGCGATGCCATAGGCGCGCAGTTTCTCGCGCCCCGCGTCCGTGATCCAGTCGGTGGTCCAGGGCGGTGACAGCTTGCGCTGCAACCGCAGGTTCGAAACCCCCTCGGCGCGCAGTTTCTTTTCGATGTCCAGATTGATAACCGCTGTGGCGGGGCAACCGGAATAGGTTGGCGTGACCGACACGACCAGCGTGTCATCATCCCAGGCAACATCGCGGATGATTCCCAGATCGGTGAGTGAAATCACCGGAATCTCCGGGTCCGGCACTTCGGACAACCAGCGCCACACCTGCTCGGTTGACGGCAAGGTCGGGGTGCGCATCGCCGCCCCCTACCAGGTCGCGCCGGGATAGGCGCGTTGCAGAAACTGCAAATCGGCCAGGATAAACCCCAGATGTTCGGTATGCACACCGCGCTTGCCGCCCTTTTGCACAAATGTGCCCTCGGGCCGCATCAGCGTTGCCTGGTCCAGCACGTCATTCACCACCGCATCCCAACCGGCCTTCAGGCTTTCGGGGTTCGGCGCGATGCCCGCCTCGGCCACGGCACGGTCTGAATCGTCGGCCAGGAACAATTCACCTGTATAGGCCCAGGTGTCATCCAGCGCGATCTGCATCCTCTTGCGGCTTTCCTCTGTGCCGTCCCCCAACCGGACCACCAGATCGGCGGATCGTTCAAGATGATAGGACACTTCCTTGACCGCCTTGGCCGCAATTTCGGCCACCCGCGGATCGGACGAGGATTGCAGCGCCTTCAGCATCTCATGGTGCCAGGCGTCAAACAGGAATTGCCGCATCAGCGTATTGCCGAAATCGCCGTTCGGGCGTTCCACCAGCAGGACATTGCGGAACTGCGCCACGTCCCGCAAATAGGCCAGATTATCGGCGGTGCGTTCTTCTGCCTGCACCTCGCCGGCCAGGCCCAGCCACATCTGCGTCTGGCCGATCAGGTCCAGCGCGGTGTTGGCCAGGGCGATGTCTTCTTCCAGCACCGGCGCATGGCCACACCATTCACTGACGCGGTGGCCCAGGATCAGGGTATTGTCCCCCATCCGTTGCAGGAATTCAAAGAACGCGGCCTGAAGGTCAGGGGCGGCTCCGGCGGGCGCGGTTTTCGACTGCCCCGATGCCGCCTTGGCGGCAAGGGCATCAACCCGCGGCGTTGTCATGTCAGGCAACGACGGCATCACATATGCCCCACTTCATCGGGAATATCGAAGAACGTCGGGTGGCGATACACCTTGGAATTGGCCGGTTCGAACAGCGGCCCCTTGTCCGAAGGGCTGGACGCGGTGATGTCGGTCGATTTCACCGCCCAGATCGACACCCCCTCGCTGCGCCGTGTGTAGACATCGCGGGCGTTCAGGATCGCCATTTCCGCATCCGGCGCGTGCAGGCTGCCGACGTGACGGTGGTTGAGGCCATGTTGGCCTCGGATGAAGATTTCCCAAAGGGGCCATTCGCTGGACATGCAGTCTCCTTTCCCGCTGACGGGTTGAATTGGAACGTCTCAAGGGGCGGTGTCCGCCCGGCGATCTGTCTTACTCAGCGGCCAGTCTTACTCAGCGGCCAGTCTTGCGGAACGGCGCCGCGCTTCGGCCTTTTCGGCATGGGCCATCAGGCCGTCCCGGAACCATGCGCCATCTTCCCAGGCCTTGACCCGCGCCCCAAGGCGTTCCTTGTTGCAAGGGCCGTTGCCCGCGATCACATCGAAGAATTCCGACCAGTCCGGTTCCGAGAAATCATAGCAACCCTTTTCCTCGTTCCATTTCAGATCGGGATCGGGGATCGTCAGGCCCAGATAATCGGCCTGCGGCACCGTCTGATCGACGAACTTCTGGCGCAACTCGTCATTGGTGTTGATCTTGATCTTCCACGACATGGATTGCACCGAATGGACCGAATCCTTGTCCGATGGGCCGAACATCATCAGCGCCGGGAACCAGAACCGGTTCATCGCGTCCTGCGCCATCGCCTTTTGTTCCGGCGTGCCGCTGGCCATCTTCATCATGATGTCAAAGCCCTGCCGCTGATGGAAGCTTTCTTCCTTGCAGATCCGCACCATGGCGCGGCTGTAGGGGCCAAAGCTGGTGCGCTGCAACGGCACCTGGTTCATGATCGCCGCGCCATCGACCAGCCAGCCGACCGCGCCGATATCGGCCCAGTTCAGCGTGGGATAGTTGAAGATCGACGAATATTTCATCTTGCCGCTGTGCAGCTTTTCCAACAGCTCGTCGCGGCTGACGCCCAGCGTTTCGGCGGCACAGTACAGGTACAAACCATGGCCCGCCTCATCCTGCACCTTGGCCAGCAGGATCGCCTTGCGCTCCAGCGTGGGCGCGCGGGTGATCCAGTTGCCTTCGGGCAACTGCCCGACTATTTCGGAATGGGCGTGCTGGCCGATCTGGCGGATCAGCGTCTTGCGATAGCCCTCTGGCATCCATTCCTTCGGCTCGATCTTTTCATTGCGGTCGATGCGATCCTGGAACGCGCGTTCCTCGGGCGTCATCTGGTGATGCGCCTTGATGTCAGTGGCGTCCGTTTCGACGATTTGGGCATACATCCTGGCTATCTCCTGTTCAAACGCGTTCAATAATCATCGCGATCCCCTGCCCCACCCCGATGCACATGGTGCACAACGCAAAGCGCCCTTTGGTGCGGTGAAGCTGGTACATCGCGGTCATCACAAGCCTTGCGCCGCTCATCCCGAGGGGATGCCCAAGGGCAATGGCGCCGCCGTTCGGGTTTACATGGGCCGCATCATCGGGCAGGCCCAGATCGCGCAGAACGGCCAGCGATTGGGCGGCGAATGCCTCATTAAGTTCGATGACGTCCATTTGGTCAAGTGTCATGCCGGCGCGGTCCAGAACCTTGCGCACGGCGGGCGCGGGACCAACGCCCATCACCCGCGGTTCAACCCCGGCCGCAGCCATGGCCACGATCCGCGCCCTTGGCGTCAGCCCTTGCGCCCTGGCCATTTCAGCCGATGCAATGACCAGCGCCGCCGCCCCGTCATTCACGCCCGAGGCGTTTCCTGCCGTCACGCTCAGATCCGGGCCGTTCACGCCTTTCAACTTCGCCAACTGTTCGGCGGTGGTGCCGGGGCGCGGGTGTTCGTCGGTATCAACGATCACCGGATCGCCCTTGCGCTGGGGCACGTGCACGGGGATGATTTCGTCGCCGAACACCCCTGCGTCCTGCGCGGCGGCCCACCGGGCCTGGCTGCGGGCGGCAAAGGCATCCTGATCGGTGCGCGATACGTTGTAATCGGCGGCCACATTGTCGGCAGTCTGCGGCATCGAATGGGTGCCGTAAACATCCTTCATCTTCGGGTTGGGAAAGCGCCAGCCAATTGTCGTGTCGTAGACGGCATTGGCCCGGGAAAACGCGCCTTCCGCCTTGGGCATGACGAACGGGGCGCGGCTCATGCTTTCCACGCCACCGGCGACAACCATGTCGCAATCCCCGGCGCGGATTGCACGGGCGGCCATGCCGATCGCATCCATGCCCGAACCGCACAGCCGGTTCACCGTGGTGCCCGGCACGCCGACGGGCATTCCGGCCAACAGAACCGCCATGCGGCCGACATTCCGGTTGTCCTCACCCGCCTGATTGGCACATCCATAGATCAGATCGTCAACTTTTGACCAGTCCACCTGCGGGTTGCGCTGCATCAGGGCCTTCAACGGCAAAGCGGCCAGATCATCGGCACGCACGGATGACAGAGCCCCGCCATAGCGCCCCACGGGTGTGCGCACGGCATCACAGATGAATGCATCGGTCATTCGGTTCTCCTCCCGTAGCACCGACGGTCGCCGTCAAATCATTGACCGACCGTTCGGTTATACATACACCAAGAAGCATCACGGTCAAAGTCATTTTTTTCAATTTCGGTGACGCTTTGAAAAGATCCAGGCCGTTTGGTCAACATCACGAAATTTTGGTATTTTTGGCGTCGCGCGTTGTTTGCGATAGGCTTGTCAACCTGGCCATTCGGGCGCGCACCTGTTCTGTCACAGCGGGCAAAAGGCCCGCCGCATTGCGGAAATGGCTGCTGACATGCGAATCGGCCGAGACGGACAGGCTGCGATAGAGCCGGGCAAACAGCGCCCGCGCCGCCTGTCCGGGCCAGTCGGGCGGCAAGGCGGCCGAGGGCAAACCAGGATCCTGAAAGATCGCCTCGCGGAAATCATCGACCAGCAAAAGACGCGCAACCAGACTGTCCTCTGGCGACAGCAGCGCGCCGCCGTCAAGGCGCGCCTCCAGCGACGCGAACCGGGTCAGCACATGCCGATAAGCGGCGGCATGACGCTCCAGATCCCAATGGCGGGCCGCAAAGGACGGCAATGCGGCGGCACCCTGTATCACCTCGGCGCGCAACGCCAGCCCATCGGGAAGCGGAACACCCGGCCCACCCGGCCCGGCCAGCAAATCGGGGCCAACAGGGACGAAACCGACCGGCAGTCGCGCATTCGAATCGTTCGGGATGAGAAATACCAGAGTTTCCGGCGTTTCCGGCTTCGAGAACAGCACCCGCGCCGCCGCGGCAAAATCCACCTGCGCCTTGTCCGTCAGCCGGTAAAAACTGCGCCGCCCTGCACGCTCTCCAGTCAACTGACCGCCTGACACCAACCTGGACACCGCCGTACGGACCAGAGACTCGCTCAGCCCCACGGCTTCGCAGATCTCGATCAATGTACCCATCCACAGGATACCGCCCCGCGGCTCGACAACATCGCCATAGATCGTGACGATGAAATGCGCCGCGCGCGGCGGCTGCGCCACCCATTCGGCCAGCAAATCCCCCGCCCCGTCCCGCATGTCCTGACTGAGTCCCGTCATCGGTTTCCTGCATATCCCACGCGCCGCTGCCGGGCGTCCCGTGGATCGAGTTAACCACGCAGGGACGCGTTGCGAAAGCCATGCGCGCCACTTATCCCTGCCAAGAGTGCCGGCAAAGCGGCGCCGGATTGACCACGGCCCCCTTGAATTGGCGTGCCAGATAGCAATAACTGCGCAAAGAAAACCCAGCCCGCATTTTGCCTTCAGAGCGGTGCCGTCTGCCATTATCCAACCTCGAAGGAGCGGCGGAAACATGAGCGAGGACCAGTCTGCCACGATCTCCTTTCTTGCATCACCTGCGGCATTCGGCACACGAGAGCCGGCCGAGGTGATCGAGACCCATGGCGCCTTTGTTTTCCTTTCGGGCACACAAGCTTTGAAGCTGAAACGCGCCGTGACCTATGACTATATGGATCTTGGCACCCCGGACATGCGCCGCGACATGCTGTGCCGCGAATTGACGCTGAACCGCCCCGTGGCACCCGAAATCTATCGCGACGTTGTGCCGGTGACCCGGGATGGCGGAACGCTGATGCTGGACGGTCCGGGCATTCCGGTTGACTGGGTCTTGCGGATGCACCGATTTCCAGCCGAAAACGAACTGACAGCGATCGCCGCCCGGGGCGATCTTTCCGATGCCCTTGCCAGAGACATGGGCATCGCACTGGCGCGGTATCATCAAGCGGCCCCTGTCCGGGCCACAAACGGGGCCGATCTGATCGCGGCCATCCTTGACGAGCTTGACAGGGTCTTTGCCGAATTCCAGCATATCGCAGCAGCACAGGATCACGGGGCCTGGGCGGCATCCGCACGCGCCGAACTGGCCAGAATGCATGATCTGCTGAACCGGCGCGCGGCGGCGGGGCATGTGCGGCGCGGTCACGGCGACCTGCACCTGCGCAATCTGGTGGTCATCGACGGCCGTCCCGTGCCGTTCGACGCGCTGGAATTCGACGAGACCCTCGGCACCTGCGACGTTCTGTACGATCTTGCGTTCCTGCTGATGGATCTTTGTCACCGCCACCTGAACCGCGCCGCCTGTCGGGTGCTGGATGCCTGGCTGACCGCGTCGATGGGGGCAGAGGACGAAGGTCTGGCTGCGCTGCCCCTGTTTCTTTCGGTGCGGGCCGCGATCCGGGCCATGGTGCTGCTTCAAACGGATGCTGCGCGCGGCCAGGGAGGCAGCTCATCTGAGGAAATCGCGCAATACATGCGCCAGGCGCGGCGGTTCCTGTCTGTTGCGCCGCCTGTTCTGATTGCCATCGGCGGCCATTCGGGAAGCGGGAAAAGTGTTCTGGCGCGCAGCCTTGCACCGGATCTTGGCGGAGCGCCCGGGGCGATTTTGCTGTCCAGCGATGAACAGCGCAAGGCGGGTCGGGCGGCATCAGCCGCGCTGGCTAACGAGGCATATCGTCAGGTGGCGCGCGCTCAGGTCTATGACAGGATCTTCGCGCGGGCCGCGAAGATCCTGAAAGCCGGGCATTGCGTCGTGCTTGATGCAACGTTCCTTGATTCGCTGACCCGCAACCGGGCCGAAGCCGTGGCCCGCGATGCGCAGGTTCCGTTCGTCGGTTTCTGGCTGACAGCCCCCGAAGCAATCCTTGAACGGCGCGTCGCCAAGCGGTCGGACGACATTTCAGACGCAGATCTGTCTGTGCTGAAGGGCCAGCTGTCACGCGATGTTGGCGTCATGGCGTGGACGGTGCTGGATGCGGCACAGTCTGTGGTCGCCATTGAAAACGCGGCCTGGCGCGTCCTGGCCGATCATGAGGGTTTCAGCAGACAGCGGGCGCACCCTCAATCGGCAAACCCCTGACGGTCGTTGATCGTGACATTTGCCGCCGCCAACGCAGCGATTTGCCTTCTGCGCCAAATGAGCATATACGACATTTCGAGGTCAGTCAGCGACCTCAACCATGAATACGCAAGCTTGTGACAGCAGGGCCACCCCGGGTGGCGAACGATGGAGCCCATGACAGCCAAGATTTCAGTGACCAACCTCTACAAGATATTCGGCGAAAACCCGGACGCTGCCCTCGATATGCTCAGACGGGGGGACGAAAAGGAAGCGATCCTTGAGGCGACTGGCGCGACTGTGGCTGTACAGGATGCAAGTTTTGATGTGGCCGAGGGCGAGATATTCGTCGTCATGGGCCTGTCCGGGTCCGGCAAATCCACCCTTGTGCGGTTGCTCAACGGGCTGATACCGCCGACATCCGGGCAGATCATGATTGACGGTAAGGATGTCGCGCGGGCGAAAGGCGACGTGCTGCGACGGATCCGGCGCAACACGATCACGATGGTGTTCCAGCATTTTGCCCTGTTTCCGCACTGGAGCGTTGCCGAAAACGTCGCCTACGGGCTGAAGGTCAAGGGCATCGCGGCGGCGGAACGTCGGGAAACGGCACTGGCCGTTCTTGAACAGGTGGGGCTTGCGGCCTGGGCCGACAGCCTGCCGGGCGATCTGTCGGGCGGGATGCAACAGCGCGTCGGGCTGGCGCGCGGGCTGGCGTCGGACCCGCAGGTGTTGCTGATGGACGAACCCTTTGGCGCGCTGGATCCGCTGATCCGCCGCGAAATGCAGGACGAACTGCTTGAGCTTCAAAAGACGCTGAAAAAGACGATTGTGTTCATTACCCACGATCTGAACGAGGCGCTGTTGCTGGGCGACAAGATCGCCATCATGAAGGATGGCCGCTTTGTGCAAGTCGGCACCGCACAAGAGATCGTCGGCCGGCCCGCCGACGATTATGTGCAGGCTTTCATGGCCGATATTGATCGCGGGCGGGTGTTTACCGCTGGCGATGTCTCAACCGATCCGGTGACCGCGCAACTGCACACCGACAGCGCCCATGTGGCGCTGCGCCGGATGGAAGATGCCCAGCTCGACGCGCTTTATGTGCTGGATGGCGACACCGTGTCGGGTGTTGTGACGCACCGCGATGTGTCGGCGGCGCTGCACCGCGACGGGCCGGGCGATGATGCCCTTGGGGCATCGCTGATCACCGATTTCACGGCGGTGGACGAAGGCACCTATCTGCACGAATTGTATGGCCCGGCTGGCGCTGGCCTGCCGATTGCCGTGACCGACGACGACAACCGTCTGCTGGGCGTTGTCGAAACCCAGGCGGTGCTGGCGCAGCTCGGCAGTGACAGCGCGGAAGGGCCCACCCCCGGCGGGCCGGATACAAACCAGAGCGCAAGCCGCATCAAGGAGGGTGCCACATGATCAGTCCTGCCGATATTGCCACGATCCCGTTCGACGACTGGATCAATGCCTTTGTCCGCGGTTGGCTGGTGCCGAATTTCAGGCCGTTCTTTCGCGCCGCCCAGGTGCCGGTGACAATTGTCCTGAATAACCTGAACGCTTTCCTGCTGTTCGTGCCGATGATCCTGACCACTGCGGTCTTTGGCTTGGCCGCCTGGCGCTGGGCCGGGCGCGGCATCGCAATCTTCACCCTGATCGGGTTCGCCTTCATCGATATGATCGGCCTTTGGCCCGAAACCATGACGACCCTTGCGATGATCCTAACCTCGGTTCTGTTCTGCGCCGTCATCGGTCTGCCGCTGGGCATTCTGGCCGCGCGCAGCGACACGTTCTGGAAGATCACGCGACCTGTTCTCGACATCATGCAGACGATCCCGTCCTTCGTTTATCTGGTGCCCATCGTGATGCTGTTTGGCGTCGGCATGGCACCGGGCATCATTGCGACGATCATCTTTGCGATTCCGCCGATGGTGCGCCTGACCAATCTGGGCATCCGCAACGTGCGGGCCGATCTGACCGAAGCCGCGCGCGCCTTTGGCTCGACCGAATGGCAAATGCTGTGGGATCTGCAAATCCCGTTGGCCCTGCGCACCATTCTGGCCGGTCTTAACCAGACGCTGATGCTGGCGCTGTCAATGGTGGTGATTGCCGCCCTGATCGGCGCCGGGGGCCTTGGCTTGATCGTCAACACCGGTCTGGGCCGGCTTGACGTGGGCGGCGCAACCGCCGGCGGCGTCGGCATCGTGATCCTGGCCATCGTGCTGGATCGCATCACCCAGGGGCTTGGCGAGGGCAGCACGGTGCGCACCGTATCCCTGCGTCAGGTGCTGGCGCGAACCCTGCGGGGCAAGGGTGCCGCGCCGGTCCCGGTGCCGGCGGCGAAACCCTGAATCCACTCCACGACGGTGCCAATGCGCCGTCGCTCACGCGGCATTCAGTGCCGCCTCGACGAAAGGATCAAAAATAATGATCATTCAAACGAAAACCGCTCTTTCCCTCGGGACCGCAGCATTCATCGGCGTTGCCGCCACCACCGGCGCAGTTGCCCAAGATACCCCCGGCGCGGGCACGACGATCATAATGGCCCAGCCCACCTGGGACACGGGTTGGTTCCACACCGAGATCTATGTTCAGTTGCTTGAGGAACTGGGGTACAATCTGGGCAACACGATGACCCTGGACAACCCGATCTTCTATCAGTCGGTCGGATATGGCGATGTGACGATGTGGGTCGATGGGTGGTTCCCGTTGCACAACACCTATCGCGACTCGTTCGAGGGCAGCGCCGAAATCGTCGGCGCCGTTGCCACGGGTGGCGCGTTGGAAGGGTATCTGGTCGACAAGGCCAGCGCCGACAAGTTCGGCATCAAGACGCTGGACGATTTCAAGCGCGACGAGGTGAAGGAAGCCTTTGATCGCAACGGCGACGGCAAGGCCGATCTGGTCGCCTGCCCGCCGGGCTGGGGCTGTGAGATCAACATCGAGCACCACCTCGATGCCTATGGCCTGCGTGACCACATCAACCCGATCAAGGCCGGTTATTCCGCCTCGATGGCCGATGCGGTGGCCTCCTATGGCGCAGGCGAATCGATCCTGTTCTACACTTGGACGCCGAACTGGACAGTGAATGAACTGGTCCCCGGCAAGGATGTGGTTTGGATCGAGGTGCCGCGCGTCGATCTTCCCGAGGCGCTGATGGGCATGGCCGATTCGGCCACGATGGCCGGTGTCGAAGGCTGTGTCAGTGATCCCTGCACCCTTGGCTTTCCCGCCAGCGACATCGTGCCGGTCGTGAACACCGCGTTTCTGAACGACAACCCGGCTGTGCGCGCACTGCTGGAACAGGCCAGCATCCCGCTGACTGCCGTTTTCGCTCAGAACGCCGCGATGAACGCTGGCGACAACGACATCCAAGCCCAGGCCGCCGCCTGGATCAAAGACAACCGCGCCACGGTGGACGGCTGGCTGGAAGCCGCCCGTGCTGCCGCGCAATAGGCATTGGCCTTTGGATCGGCAGGCCAAACCTGCCGCTTTCAATCTGAAGGGGCGCGGCTTGGCCGCGCCTCTTTTGTCTCGGTCTGATCGATATTTCGATTTCCGGCGGCCTGCGATTCGGGGGCGCGGGCCTTTTCAGATCCAGACCCGTCGCAGGATGCGGACGATCCCGCCGATCAGCATCTTTGAAGGGCGTGCAAGCAGCGGATTGCGCCGCACAGGGCCAGCCATTTTCGGACCAACCCGCCAATAAAAAGCGACAAAGCAGCGCCCCCAGGCACGATGCACCAACCATTGATCCCGGAAGGCGCGCAAGAACACCACATCCGGGTGCCAGGGGTTGCCATAGGCGGCGGTCGCAACAAAGCATGTTCCCTGATCGCCCTCTTGATCTTCTTCATCGGGGCTGTCCTCGTCCTCATCGCTCGGGGGGGGTTCAGGGGGCGGAACCGGCAAGCCGTCTTGCTGTTCATCTTGGCCAACGGGGCCATCGCCCGTGTCAGGATCATCGCCGTCATCACGGCCATCATCACCATCGCGCGCGGAGACATAGGTGTAACCGCCGGCTGCGGCCTCTTGGAACGCGCTGTCGCCATACCGAACCCCCTCGACCAACAGGTCTGGCGGCGCGGCATCGCCGTAATACCCGGTTTCGATCCGAAATTCCCGAAGCATCTCTTCCTCGGGGTCGGGGGTGATCGTGACGACCGGGTTGTCTTGTTCCGCCCTGATCTGTGCCGCATCCTGGAACGTCTCCAAGGCAACACCGCGCAACTCGACGGCGCCGGTCTGACCGTAGTTCAGAACCGTGTTGCCATCCTCGTTCTCGTAAAGCTCGACGCTCAGCGGATCTATGTCATCCTGAAGTGTGATCCTGTCCACGCCGACCTTGAAGTCGATGATGATATCCTGACCGCCATCGTCGTAGAAATGGAACCGGTTGACCGCATCTTCGCCACCACCCCCGACAAGAGTGTCGTTACCTTCGCCCCCGAACAGCGTGTCATTTCCTTCGCCCCCGGAAAGAAAATCATCGCCCCGACCACCGGCAAGATAATCATCGCCGCTTCCGCCGTGGGCCAGGTCATCGCCATCGCCGCCCCAGATCATGTCATCCCCAGACCCACCCTGAACGACATCATTGTCGATACCGCCGGCGATCAGGTCATTTCCCTGCTCGCCGGAAATCGTGTCATTGCCGGAATTGCCGTCAATCACATCATCGCCGTCGCTGCCGCGCATTGCTTGCTTGCCGGTCGGGCTGAGATTGCCCGTGTCGCTTTTTCCGCCAAACATGTGAACCGCTTCCTTGTCGCCGGTTGCGGCAGACACCTCTGCGCCGTCCGGGTTCCAGTTCAGGTTCAGTTCATCTTCCCGGTGTTCATAGAATGCGCGCGGAACAAAATTCGTGGGGTTCTCGTACTGGACGGTCTGCGCCGACCGCAGCGTTTCCAGGGCATCCGGGTGCAGAAAGTGGCGCTCTTCGCCGGTCAGGCCGGTGTTTCCGTTCGCAACATCGCGCGCGCCTTCCAGGGCATAGAAAATATCATTCCCGATGGCGAGAAAGTGCTGACTGCCCAGATCTTCGGCGCTGAATTCCGGATGTTCGGCCGCGATGACCCGCACGTTGACCGCCCGCCCGCCCGGAAGTGTGACGCTGAGCGGCAGATCGGTCAGGTCAATTTCCGTATCCTCGATCAGGATGCGATCCGATGTTGGGTCGAAATCATCAAGACGGCCCAGGATGGGGGCATCGTTCTGTTCGATATTCCGGAACTGGAAGGTATCCTGACCATGCCCACCATAGCCGTGATGGCCCTGCGTCCCGATCGCATCGGCGATCTTGGTGACGTCAAAGATCAGCCAATCATCGCCTTTCGACCCAAACATGTGGATCTGGCCACCGCTGGGCACCGATCCTTCAAGGATGTCGTCCCCGCCAAAAGAAGCAAGGTCGGTGCCGGCATCCCCCTGCACATCGGAACTGCGGTGATGAATGAGGTGATCGTCGCCGCGCCCCCCGCGAATGACATCTGTCGTTGTATCGTCCCGGACAATATTCTCCGGGATCGGCCTGGTATGGATCATCGGTTTGCTCCACCGAAGGACATGGCACCGGGAATTCCCAAGCGCGCCAGGTTCTGGTTTCAGCGAAGTTTCCGTATCGGCCAGGTTCTGGTGTCGGTTGCCGTTATAACATCCCTGTTTCAAGCGATATTCCAGTTGGCCTGAGGGATCGGCGAGGTTGCCAGCGTCAACAGCCGTGGAACTGACCGTGTGACCGACCCATCTGGCCAGCGGTGTTGATTGCCAGGGGCGCAACGTGCGCAATGGCTGTGCCGGCTTGATCACCCGGACAGCCGCTGATTCAGACGGTCAGACCAGCCGAGCCTTGGTTGGCGCTGTGTCCCGAGCCTTTGATTGACATCGCATTGCCCCAGTGCAAGTTTCGCGGCGGGAGGACGATCAAACGCGCAACGATCGGTGAGCGGACCGTGTAAATCATTTCCAGCGGGTTCAAATTTCGAACCGCAGGGATTAGCCCCCTGACCGCCGTGCGCCTTCGAACGAACGTGATGAAGACTGAAAAATCGAACGGGAGGAAACCAAAAATGAAACATATCCTTACTGGACTGTTTGCCGCGACCTTGATGGTTACGGCCGCTGATGCCCAACAGAAACTGGTGTTGGGCATCGCCACAACGACAACATCGCACTACGGGGTCGGGGCGCAGGCCTTTTTGAAAACCCTTGAGGAACTTTCCGATGGCGCCTTTACCGGCGAAATTGCGCCCTCGGGCCAGCTTGGCGGCGAACGCGACATGATCGAGGGGCTTCAGATCGGCTCGCTTGATCTTGTCATCACGTCGTCAGGGCCCCTGGGCAACTTCGTGCCCGAGGTTTATGCGCTTGATCTGCCGTTCCTGTTCCGGGACTATGAACATGCCCGCGCCACGCTGGACGGCGAAATCGGCAAAGAGCTTCTTGCCAAGATCGACGAGAACCAGCTTGTCGGGCTTGCCTGGTCCGAAAACGGGTTCCGCCATGTCACCAATTCGCAACACGCGGTGCGCACACCGGCAGACCTGGACGGGCTGAAACTGCGGACGATGGAAAATCAGGTTCACATGCAGGCTTTCAGCAGAATGGGTGCGGCACCAACCCCGATGGCCTTTCCCGAACTGTTCGCGGCCTTGCAGCAGGGTGTTGTCGATGGCCAGGAAAACCCGGTGACGGTGATCACGGCGTCGAAATTCTGGGAAGTGCAAAAGTATGTCTCGTTGACCGGGCATGTCTATTCGCCCGCCATCGTGCTGGCCTCGCCGATCCTGATGGACGGGCTGAGCGAAGAAGAGCGCGGGTGGTTCTATGAGGCGGCCAAGGCCAGTGTCGCCGCGACCCGCGCCGAGGTGAACCGGCTTGAGGAAACCGGCGTCGCGCTGATGCGTGAAAACGGGATGGAGGTGATCACCGACATCGACAAGGCACCGTTTGCCGAACTCGCCAAGGCGTCTTATGCGGTCTATACTGATCAGTATGGAACCGAGATGGTCGAGCGGATCCAAGCCGTCAAATAATCCTGTCCTGAAACCACATGGCATCGGTCGGCGCAGTCGCTGCGCCGACTTTCTCATACCAGTCTGGCGGTAACATGCGGCTTTTCCTCAAGCTTGAAGATATGACCACCGGTCTTGCCTTGCGGCTGTCGATCATCTTTCTGATCTTGGCCGCGTCCCTTGCCCTGTTTCAGGTGATCACGCGGTTCGTCTTTGGCACCCCATCGACATGGTCCGAGGTGATAACCCGCGCCGCGATGGTGTGGTCGGTGTTTCTTGGTGTGGCACCGGCCTTTCGCCATGGCGCGATGATCTCTGTAGAGATCGTTCAACAGATGTTGCCACCGCGCCTTGGTCTGACGCTGCATGTCATTGCCAATATCCTGTCGGCCGTTTTCTTTGCGATCCTGTTTTGGCAGGGGTGGTCGATGACGCTGCGCGTGATCAATCAAAAGCTGGCGGCGCTGGAGATTTCCATAGCCTGGGCTTATGCCGCCTTGCCGGTTGGCGCGGTCTTTGCGATCATCGCGATCCTCGCCTGTCTGCTGCGCAGCGTGAGTGGTGAGTGGAAAAATGCACAGCCCACCCCGGAGGCGCCTCTATGAACACTGCTCTGGGCCTTTCTCTGGCGATCTTTTTTTTGCTGGGTGTTCCGATTGCCGTTGCAATCGGTCTTGCCTCGGTCATCGGGATTGAATTTCAGGGGCGCCTGCCGCTTTTGCTGGTGGCGCAGCGCATGTTCACCGGCATCGACAGCTTTCCGCTGATGGCGATCCCGCTGTTCATTCTGGCCGGAAACCTGATGTCGAAAGGCGGCATTTCGCTGCGATTGGTGGAACTGGCAAAATCCATTGTCGGGGGCATTCAGGGCGGGCTGGCCTGTACCTGTGTGCTGACCTGCATGATGTTCGCCTCGGTGTCCGGGTCCAGCGTCGCCACCACCTTTGCGATTGGCGCGATCCTTATCCCGGCCATGGTGCGGCATGGCTATCCGACCCCCCTCGCCGCTTCGATCCAGGCCAGCTCGGCCGAACTGGGCGTGCTTATTCCACCTTCGATCCCGTTGATCCTCTACGGCGTGGCCACCGATACGTCGATCGGGCAATTGTTCATCGCGGGGATTGGTCCGGGTATCCTTGTTGCCGGTTCTCTCATGGCTCTTGTCCTCATCATCTGCAAATTGCGCGGAATCGGCAAGGAAGACGGCGAAGGCCGCTCAAGCGTTGGCAGCGCCTTCGTGGCGGCCTTGCCCGCGTTGATCGTTCCATTCGTGATTCTCGGCGGCATCTACAGCGGCATATTCACACCAACCGAGGCATCTGCGGCGGCTGTGGCTGCGGCACTTGTCGTCGGGCTGTTGATCTATCGTGAACTGAAGTTTTCCGATCTGCCGAATATCCTGAAACAGACCGTCATTTCGACCAGCGCCATCATGATCATCATTTCGGCGGCGGCATTGTTTTCCTTTCTGATTGCCCGATCCGGCCTTCCAAACGAGATCGCAGGATGGTTCAAGGATATGTTCGAAAGCCGGATCCTGTTTTTGCTGGCGGTCAACATCATGCTGCTGATCGTGGGGATGTTCATCGAAACGTCGGCGGCAATCCTTGTTCTTGCCCCGATCCTGACACCGATCGCCGTGGCCTATGGGGTTGATCCGGTGCATTTCGGACTGATCATCGTGGTCAACCTCGCTTTGGGAATGATTACGCCACCGTTGGGCGTGAACCTGTTCGCGGCTTGCGCCGTGGCAAATATCTCGGTCGAAAAAATCATTCCACAACTGCTCTGGTTCGTTTTGACGGTCTTTGGGGCGCTGATGATCATCACTTATGTGCCCGCCATCACGCTGTGGCCCGTGCGGCTGCTTGTTGGTCAGTAAGTGGCCCGCAGTGGTTCTGGTGCTGTTCGCCGGGTTGTCCAACCCGCGCCAATCAGCGTAGAAATCGGATGTGCGGCGGCAGCGGCCATGCCAAATGTCGGGTGACGGGACAAGAGAATATGACGACTTTCACACTGACACCTGCGCGAGGTCTGCGGTGCATCACGGCACAAACAGCTTTTCCAAAGTTGACCGCAAAATCGTTCAACGTCACGTCGCCCGTGCGGTTGATGTACATGTTGCAGGGGCATGTTGCCGGCACGGCTGAACCGTCGCCGCAGGCACCCATCCGGTGCAAGGTGCCGCCGATCTACTATTTCCGGCCAGAAGTCACGCAACACCCAGACGCTGCGGCGATAGTCTGATGATCACGGTGATTGTGGCACGGGCGCGCAACGGTGCCATCGGCAAAGATGGCACGATCCCTTGGCGCGCCCCCGAGGATTTGGCCTTTTTCCAACGCGAAACCATGGGCGGTGCTGTCATCATGGGCCGCAAGACATGGCAAAGCCTGCCGTTCAAGCCATTGAAAAACCGTCTGAACATCGTGGTCAGCTCGCAGGATCACGATGCGCCGGTGGTCTGCCGCGATCTGGCGCAGGCCATCGCCCATGCCCAAACCGCCGGACACAGGCGGATTTATGGCATTGGTGGTGCGGCGATCTATGGTGGCCTGTTGCCCCATGCCGATCGCCTGTTGATCACCGAAGTGGCGGTGGATGTGCCCGGCGCCGATACGTTTTTCCCGCCCTTTGAGGGCGTCGACTGGCATTTGACGGGCAAGACAGCGTTGCGCGATGCCGACCCGGCCTGCGTGTTGCACGAATATCTGCGCGTCCGAACGGATGCGCCACGCGGGGCGTGACAGGTGCCGCGACTTAGGCCATGATCAGATCAAAATAACCAACAATGGCCCCCGAAATGACCGACGTAACGCTTTACGGCATTCCCACCTGCGACACCTGCAAACGCGCCATGAAAGATCTGGCGGCGGCAGGTCACGACGTGACCTTCCATGACGTGCGCGCCGATCCCCTGACGCCTGCGCAATGGGACGAATTGCTGCTGGCCTTCGGTGACCGGCTGATCAACCGCGCCTCGACCACCTATCGCGGATTGTCCGACTGGATGAAGGCGTCGGACCCCGAAGATCAGCTGGCACAACATCCCGCGCTGATGAAACGTCCGGTGATCCGCACCGAGGACAAGCTGTATCTGGGCTGGGACAGCGGCGTTCAGGCGGCGTTGCTGGAATGATGAAACCAATCCGGCGGGCGGCGCGTATACCTGTCATATCCTGACCGGAGCGCCGCCATGTTGCAGATCCTTACAGCCTATATCGTAACCTCAGTTGTGTTTCTGGCCGCTGATGCGGTCATGCTGCGGACAGTGATGAAGCCGCTGTTCGTGAAACACCTCGGGGACGCGATCCTGGAAACACCCCGGATGGGCGCAGCCGTGGTGTTCTATCTGTTCTATGTCGCCGGGGCGGTCTACCTTGTTTCGGTTCCCGCGCTGCGCGACGGCGCCCCGGTGCAGGCTTTGGTGAATGGCGCGGTGCTGGGCGCGCTGGCCTATGGCACCTATGAATTCACCTCTTATGCCGTGATGCGCGACTGGTCGCTGCAACAGGTGGTCACCGACGGGCTGTGGGGCACGGTTCTGACGGGCGTCAGTGTCTGGCTGGGCGTTCTGGCCGCGCGGGCCGTGGCGTAATGTCCGCGCGCCAGACGGCGGTCAGATGTTGGACGCTGCGTTCAACAGACCAAAGCCCGCCCCGATCAGCGCAACAACCGTTTGGACACGGGTCACCGGGTTTTCAGTGGCCAAAACAACATCGCCCGGCTGAATTTCAAGGTTCTTGGCGCTGAACAAGCCATCGGCGCTGGTCATGTCGATCGCGAAGACCACACGCTGACCGCGCGGGCCACGGGCCCCGGCCGACACCGCCTCGCGGGGGTATTCGCGCAAAACAAGGATACCCTTGGCATCGGCGCGGGTATCTGTGATGCCGCCGATCATTGAAATTGCCTCAAGCGCAGTGATCTTGTCACGCTCGAAAAACACGATCTCCTCCTTGCCCGCCGCCCCCAGCGACAGGAAGTAACGTTTGTCCTCTTCGACAATCACCTTGTCGCCGCCGGTCAAAACCGAGTCCATTCGGGGATCGTTGTACAGCTGCTCGACCGTGGTCATGTAGGTTTGCTGACCGCGCTGCAATTTCACGCGGGGGTTGCGCAGGCTGTTGGGCACGCCACCGCCCTGGCTGATCAACGACAGAACCGACAGGTTTCGGTCGTCCATCGGATAGCTGCCCGGCTTGGCCACGCCGCTGACCAGATCAACTGTGTTCTGTCGCCCCGGTGCCATTGCCAACTGCACCTGCGCCGATGGCGAAATCGCTTCGAGTTCGGACTGCACGACGCTGCGGGCCCGATCAGGGCCCATACCCGCCACCCGAACATCGCCCACATAGGGCACAAAGATCCGGCCCGTGGGCGAAACGACCATCGGGCCGAGGTCGGCCACACGGGCACCGGCGGACAACAACAAAGAATTGTCCTGATTATCCCAGATCTTGACCGACAACCGATCACCCGGTGCAATGATCTGGCCCAGTGAGCCCTGCCGTGCCGTCGGCCAACCGGAGAAGCGTTCGGGATTGATCTCGGGCCAGGCGGCAACAGCCGGAAGAAGGGCCTTGGTGACGGGATAAAAGGCGATGTCGCTTTCAAGCGAATCGGTGTTTTCGGTGATGTCGGCCCGCAAGGCCGCGCCTTGGGGAAGGTTGCTGCAGCCCGTCATCACCGCCAAGACACTGAGGGACATCACAAGAGATGTGCGCAGCTTGGTCATCTTTTCTCCAGTCACATCTTGGTGGCGGTTGCAGGGCCACTTTGATAGAACAACATGGGCACGCCCTGCGCCCCGTGACGAGTGTTAGCTTAGAATGCAATATCCCGACAGCCACACAATGCCTTTTTCCACAGTTTTTCTGGGTGCGAACAGCCGTGTAGCGCGACGTGTCGCCGGATATTGGCCAAAGCCCCCCGGCGGTGGCGAAAATCTGCTCAAACTCGCACGGAACGGTACGGATTTGACGTGGAACATGGACGAAGCGCCGCCTTCCTTGCCGCAAGTGGCGGGACCGGTCGTCATGGTCTGTTTTGCCGGGGTCACCCCGAAAGGTGGCGGGCCGCTGGAGCAGAATCGCGCGTTGGCCCTGGCCGCCCACCGCGCGGCGCGGGCCTGGGGCGTGACACACAGCTTTTACCTATCTTCCGCAGCGGTTTACGGTGACCCCGGACCTTTGCCTGTGGCGGAAATCACCGACCCCACTCCTGGTGGCGCTTACGGCGCAGCCAAACTGGCAATGGAGCGGGCCCTGCTTGACCTGCGGGCGCCAGACCTGACGATCCTTCGTCTTGCCAATGTCGCTGGCGCGGGCGAACCTTTTGATTCCGCCGCCCGACCCAACCCCGACAGCTTGCCATTGCACCGATTCGCCAATGGCGCCGGTCCGGTGCGCAGCTTTGTCGGGCCACGCAGCCTGGCGCGGGTTCTGGCCCGGCTCTGCGCGCGGGCGGCCGGAGGGGCCAGGCTGCCCGCACTGTTGAACGTCGCAGCGCCCCGGCCTACGGCGATGGCCGATATTCTGACTGCCCTCGGCCGTCGATGGCATTGGCAGGATGCACCCGAAAATGCCATCGCCACCGTGCATCTTGATACAGCGCGTCTTGCAACGCTGTGCCCCTTGCCGTCCGACAGCGGCTGCGCCTCTGCCTTGATAAACGAAGTGACACAGGACACTGTCCAGCCATGACCCCGCAGAAACGCGCCTTTGATCTTGTGACCGTGTTTGTGATGCTCTTGTGGCTGGGGCCGATCCTGTTGGTCGTGCTTCTGGTGATGCTGTTCACCACGGGCCGGCCGCTGTTTTATCCGTCCGAGCGGATGAAAACCCCGGATAAGGCGTTCACGTTGTGGAAGTTGCGCACGATGACCGTCAACACCGGGGCCGAAACCGGCGTTTCCGGCGGCGACAAGAACAGCCGGATCACCCCGTTCGGCCGGTTCCTGCGGCGCACCCGTGCGGATGAATTGCCGCAACTGTACAACATCCTGCGCGGCGACATCAGCTTTGTCGGGCCGCGCCCGCCGCTGCGCGAATATGTCGAACGGTTTCCCGAATGCTATGGGAAGGTGCTGAAATCGCGCCCCGGAGTTACCGGACTGGCCAGTCTGCGGTATCACCGTACCGAAGAGCGGCTGTTGGCCACCTGCACCACGCCGGAAGAAACCGACAGGGTTTACACAACCCGCTGTGTGCCGCGCAAGGCCGAGCTTGACCTCATTTATCAGCGCAACCAGTCGCTGTGTTTTGACTTAAAGCTGATCGGGCAGACGTTCAGTCGAGTGATCCCGAAATGACCACCACCCCATCGGGGCCGCGCGCCTGCTGAATAAACGGTGCCGCACCAGCATCGCGTGGCACATATTCAATGACCAGCGCGCCGTTTTCCGGGCTGGCCCATTGCACCGATTTCAAGATGCCACCCTGATCGTTGAACCAATAGCGATTTTCAAAACTGTCGATGTCGCCAGTGCAGGTTTCAACCACAAGATCAGTGTCAAATGTCACGCCCAAAAGGTTCAGTGCCTGCCGCCCGCCGTCACGGAAATCGCAGAAAAAGGCATGACGGCGCATCACCTCGTCACCGCCAAGATAATAATGTTCGCGCAGCACGTCGCCGGTTCCGGCACGCACGCTGGGCACCTTGGCCGAAGCCAGATCGTTGCCAAACCCCCGTGTTGCAATCAGCAGGCCGTTGAACAGCGTCACCGTATTGCCATCGGCCGAGCGCCAGATCACGGCCGACCCCTTGTTGTCGGCCATGCTCAACGCCGCGCCCAACCCCAGATCGGCGCGCGTCACCTTGATCAGTGGGCGGCCAGAGCGGCGCAACTGGGCATCTGTCGCCGTCAGGTTTTCGGCCCCCAGTACACCGCTGCGCGCCCCGGCATCGCCAACCAGGCGGGTCACGCTGCGGCCGATCTCAAATAAACCATTGCGCTGCTGCTCGCTGCCGCACCCGGCCAACAGGGCCAGCGCACACAGCACAATGGATCGGCGGCCCAAGGCACCCATGTTCCTGTTCATTGCCAGACCCGCCCCCATTTGTCTTCCAAGGTTGGGCGGTGGTATTGGCGCACCCGTTCATAAAGGCGCCCCTCAACCGACAACCGCGCGCCGCCGTCCCGGGTGATCGGGCGCAGCGTTGTACCCAGTTTATAGGTAGTTGGTGTACCAAGGAACCACGCCACCGGAATGGAAACGCGGATACCCTTGTCGAACGAACCCTCGCCGAAATCAGACGCAGAAACGTCTGTCATCGTCGCAAATGCGCCAACCTTCCAGCCGTTCCTGAATTCACGGTCGATGCCCAGCGTCGCACCGACATCGCCGGCCAGATATTGCCCGACGTCAAGTTGCGCGTGAAACCCATTTTTCATCTGATAATAGGCCGAAACATGCCCGGTCACGACATCATAGTCGCGAAAGCCGAAGCCACCGTCGAAAGCGCGCTGCCGCGCATAGTTCAACTCACCCCCAAGGGCCAGACGGCTGCCAACGGGGCGCCACAGCACTTCGGCAGAGACGCCGCCAAACATCCGTTCAAGATAGCCAACGGTCACCCGGCCATACAGGTTTGTTCCGGGCTGGAAGTAATAAGCCGCCGTCAACCGTTCCAGCGTAGGATCCCCCTGCCGGTCGTAATACAACGTACTGGTCCGCACCGGAGGCAGTTTGCTGCTGGGGATCCGCGTTGATGTGTGAATATTGCCATAGGCCCGTTTCGTCACACTGCCTGACAGAACAAAACCGGGCATCGGTTCATAGGCCGCACTCAGGCGCGCACCTGTTTCAATGCGAAACGGGTTCTGCGGATCAAAATAGCTTTGCCGGATATACGGGCCCAGCGACCACGTGAACCGGGGAAAGAAATCTGAATTCAGCGCCGCCCCTGGTCCGGGCCTGCCCGGCGCGGCTGAAAATCCGGTGACCGCCAAAAGCTGGGCCTCGCCATCGGGGGAATGTTCAAGCGCCTCGATGTCTGAACGGCGCACCGTAACGGTAGAGGCGGCCAGCCCGTTGACCACCGGAACAATCCGGAAGGTTTCAACCGAGGCGGGCATCACCGCCGTCAAGCTGCGCATCACCCGGCCCAGCATCTGTGCGCCGTTGTCGTACTGGCCGGTACGCACCCGCACCTGAACCGCATCAGCACTGGCCGACAGTGAATCAACGATGATGCCCTGAGGCTCCAACTGGCGGTGCAGCGCCGCCAACAATCGCGCATTGGAATCGCCGTCCAGCGCCCATTCCTTTTCCCAGGCTGCGGCGTTTTGTGCGCGGCCGGGGCGAAGCGTTACCGGTTGGGGCGCCAGACCGGAACTGCCTCGCACAGGCGGATTGTAAGGGTTCAGCGACACGTTGACGTTCAACCCGAGGGTCGAGCCGTACATGTAATAGGCGCCGACATCCACGGCGCTGTTTATGCGATAGTTCACGCCAAAGTTCAGCGACGACTTGCGGTCAAGGATTGCCGAAGTGGGCCGCGCGATATTTCCGGTTTCGGCCAGATACGCGTCGGACGAATATTCCGCCAAAAGCGTCAGCTTGTCCGTCGCCCGAAAGCTGACACCAGCAAAAGGGGCCGCGGGGCCGCGGAACCACTGGTTATAATTCGCTGTGCCGCCTGTCTTGCCCACCACCGAAGCGGGACGCGCCCCAAAAGGTGACCCGAGATTGTTCGCCGTCGCCAGGCGCCCCCAACCAAGACCACCAGTCACCGTCACGCGGTCACCAAAGCTTTTCGTGGCAACAATATATTCCGCCGACCACAGGCCGGTGCCGATGAAATCCTGCAAACCGATCTTGACTGCCGGAAAATAGCGGGTTTCATTGAAAATCCGCAGCGAAATATCGAAGCTGCGGTCATAGTAGTCGCGGAAACCGCCAAAATTCAGGTCGGCCGATTTGATATAGCGAAAGCTGCCCTCGACCCGCGGCAGGATTTGAAAGGTCAGGGTGGTGCGGGTCATCCCGGCAAAATGGCTGACAGTTGTCGACAACTGGCCATCTGGCTGTGACAGGGCCGACGGCGTGTCTATCGTGCCTGTGACGCCGTAAAAGTTCATCATTGGGCGCACCGCAACTTCGCGGGGGATATCTTGGGCTACAGCACCCCCTGCCAAAGCGCCCAAGGCAAAAACAAACCCTGCCAAGCCGATGGTCGCGCGATTCGCTTTTGCTGTTCTACTCACACTCGACCCCAACTGATACGGATCGCTATCGCAAGACCCAGCGGTCACATAGCGCCAACACTTTGCCCTTTGCAAACCCGCACTCGACCAAAAGCCGGATTGCAGGCCTGTTGTGGCCAATTTCCAACGCCCGCTCAGCCCGCACCGCCGGCGGCTTGCCGGGGTGCCCAGCGATAGCCTTCGACATAGCGTTCGGCGACGGCCAACGCAGCCTTGTCGTTGCCGGCGGCCAGGGCTTCGCGCAACGCACGGATCGCCGATGCCACCTCGATCTCGGACAGCTTTGCCTCATGGGCGGCAAATATCTTTTCGTGGGCGGTTGTGGCGTGTCCTTCGCCGATCAGCAGTTCTTCGTGCAGCTTTTCTCCGGGGCGCAGGCCGATGTCCTCGATTTCGATGTCGCCATCCGGATTCATGTCATCGCGCACTGTATATCCCGCATCTTCGATCACCTGCCGCGCCATGTCCCAGATCCGGCGCGACCTGCCCATGTCCAGCACGAAAACCTCGCCTCCGCGGGCAAAGGACCCGGCCATCAGAACAAGGCTGACCGCCTCTTCCGTTGTCATGAAGAACCGCGTCACATCGCGGTGTGTTACCGTTACCGGGCCACCACGGGCGATTTGTTCCTGAAACAGTGGCACCACCGAACCGGACGAGCCCAGCACGTTGCCGAATCGTACCATGGAAAACACGGTACCGGGCGAGCGGTCAGCAAGATCCTGAATCACGAACTCGGCCATACGCTTTGACGCCCCCATGACATTGGTCGGGCGCACCGCCTTGTCGGACGAGATCAGGATGAACCGTTTCACACCGGCCTCGCGGGCTTCACGCGCCAGCGTCCAGGTGCCCAGCACATTGTTGGCCAGACCGACAAGCGGGTTCTGCTCGACCAGCGGCACATGTTTGTAGGCGGCAGCGTGCAACACCAGATCGACGCGGTGTTCCTGCAAGACCCGCCGCACCAGCCGCGCCTCGGTGACCGACCCCAGAACACAGACAAGCTCGGCCCCGGCGTCAACCGCCAGAGGCCGCAACATGCGTTCAACCTCGTAAAGGGCGTATTCGCTGATGTCGAACACCACCAGTTTTGCCGGCTTGCATCCAAGAACCTGACGGCACAGTTCGGACCCGATCGAGCCGCCACCGCCACTGACCAGAACGGTGTTTCCGACGATATGGGAGCAACCAAAATCCAGCGTCCGGTCATGCGCCTTGCGACCAAGAAGCTGTGCCGCTGAAATCGGCACCAGCTTTTCCAGCAGTGTTTGTTCTTCACCGATCAGCTGGGCAAAGCTGGGCAGAGCCTGCACATCAAGGCCATTTTTTTCCAGGCGGCGCGCAATCTGCAACTGTTTGGGATGGCTCAGACTGGGCATCGCCAGCAACACCCGATCAACCTGTTTTTCAGCAACAATAGCGGCGATGTCGGTGGGGCGCAGCACCGGGAGGCCGCCGATCGACATGCCTTGCAACCCGGTATTGTCATCGACAAAGGCCACCGCCTCGATGCTGTCGTGGGCCGCGAGGGCGCGGGCCAACTGCGTGCCTGTCGTACCCGCCCCGTAGATCAGCACCCGGCGTCGCGGCGCCGCCCGACGATACATCGCCAGAAGCAACTCAAGCAGAACAAAGCGGCTGACGGCGGAGGAGATGAAATAGACGATGCCGAACATCACATAACTGCCACCCGACAGGGGCGTATCCGCCACCTCATGCAGGATCACCGAGACAATGGCGATCAGCGTCGACATCAATGCAATCTTGCCGATACCCGACGTATCATATGATTTCAGGCGGATATTCGGCACGCCCAGATAGGTTGAAATCAGCCCCGTCGAAATCAGCAAAAGCCCCATAATCAACGGACCCGACCCCGCAGAGGCCAACCACGACACTGGTTCCTGCTGCACAAGAAGGGTGAAAACGTAAGACAGAGGCACCAGGCCCACGTCAACGCCCAGCAGGAATGCACGCTTTTGATGTCGAGGCAAATTAAGGAAAAATTGGTTGATCGACTTCATGATGTCACCCGAAATTGGGGCAAGACGGACACGGCAATAAAACGGCCGCAAATAACCGCACATAAAAACGCGCCAGCGCAAGGATTGTTGTTTCACCGGCAGACCACCCCCAGCCTGACATCCCTTTCTATAGGCCCCCAACTTTCTTTGGTACAAGTTTTTTTCTCTGCATGTGCGAGAATTCGCTCAGATCCTAGATCCTTGGTCGATTCTGCGCTGTTTTCAGTTGAAATTTCGGAACCGGCGGGTTTGGGTGAACATGCTTTCCAACGATTCGACCCACGCACGGCTGTTCTGGCCCAAAGCATCCTGCACCTGCGCAATCAACGCTTCGCCTCGCAGCATCAGCGCGACGGTACTGTCCCAGCTTGACGCCACCCCGACCGAGGCACGAAAACGATAATCGGCGTGCGCCGCCACGGGTGAACACCAATGAACGGTGAACACCACGATCTGCGCCTGCCGTTCCTCGGCCAGCCGCGCCAGTGTCAAAACGTCCGTTACGGATCGCCCGGCACCGGACCATTGTCCGGCAGGGCAGCCACCAAAGGCCCCTCTGACAGAGGGAAGTCGGCCAGATTGCCGCGCAACCGCTGGTCAACGCCCCGATTTCATGCATTTCGGTGCCCTGTTCCTGGCCGTGCCAACAAAGGTATTGAAACAAGATTGACAGGGCAAAACATTTTGAACTGAAATACGAAGGTAATGACACACTCCAACGCCCTGCTTTCTTTCGCTGATGGCCCCCCCGTCGAGGTGCTGTGCTGCATGGGCACGGCGCCTGTGCTTTTGGTCTGCGAACACGCCAGCCCGGTCCTTCCGCGGGCCTTGGGTGATCTTGGACTGGCCGCCGATGACCGGCTGTCACACGCGGTGTGGGATCCCGGCGCCTATGATCTGGCGCGCGCGCTGTCCGACCGGCTGGACGCGCCGCTGGTGGCCGGGCGGTTTTCGCGCCTGGCCTACGATTGCAACCGTCCGCCAGAATCGCCCAGCGCGACCCCCGACCGGTCAGAAACCATCGAGGTTCCGGGCAACGCAAGGCTGAGCGATGCCGCCCGCGCCGCCCGCGCCGCCGCGATCCACGATCCGTTTCACGACGCCCTGACCGCGCAACTGGACCGGATGACGCAACCCGCCCTTTTGACGTTGCACAGTTTCACGCCGGTCTGGCACGGCCAGCCGCGCGATCTGCACCTCGGCGTGTTGTTCGCGCCGCGCGATGACCGGCTGGGGCGCGCCCTGCTGTCGGCACCTGGCCTGCCGGAATTGTCCCGTGCCAATGCGCCCTATGGGCCGACCGATGGCGTGCTGTACACACTGGAAAAACACGCCCTGCCCCGCAACCTGCTGAACGCGATGATCGAGGTGCGCAATGATCTGCTGACAACGCCCGACGACGTGGCGCGCATGGCCGACACGCTGGCCGATGCCCTGGCGCATGCCTTGGCCCGGTTTCCCCGGATTCGGCGGGCCGACACATGACCGCCGCGCGGCGTTTCGTGGCCGTGGTGGATGCCGTGAATTACCGCCTCGGGCGCATCATCATGTACGGCATCTTCGTCATGGTGGGAATCCTGCTGTGGTCGTCGGTCAGCAAGACGTTTTTCCTGCCCGTGTCCTGGACGTTGGAAATGGCCCAGTTTGCCATGGTCGCCTATTACATCCTCGGCGGCCCATACGCGATCCAGATGGGCAGCAACGTGCGGATGGATCTTTTTTATGGCGCTTGGTCGCCCCGCAGGAAGGCCGCAGTGGACAGTTTTACCGTCGTTTTCCTGTTGTTTTACCTCGCCGTGCTGCTGTACGGCGGCCTGGGGTCACTGGCCTATTCGCTGGGTTATTGGGGCACTGAATATGCCGGCTTCTTCGTGGGCCTGATCAGCGGCAGCGAACAGATCGGCCGGTTGGAGCGTTCGCCCACCGCCTGGCGCCCGTATCTTTGGCCGATCAAGACGATCATGGTGAGTGGCATCCTGCTGATGCTGTTGCAGGCGGTGTCCGAGTTGATCAAGGACGTGATCCGCCTGCGGGGGGGCGACATCTGATGCCACAAGACATGATCGCCCTGTCGATGTTCGGCGCAATGCTGCTGCTTTTGCTGACCGGGCAGCGGGTGTTCGGGGCCATCGGTGCCGTCGCCGCCATTGCCGCCGTGGTGCTGTTCGGAACAGGGGGCATCGACATTCCGTTCTCGGCGGCGATGAAGCTGATGAAATGGTATCCGCTGCTGACCCTGCCGATGTTCATCTTCATGGGCTATATCCTGTCGGAATCGCGCATCGCCGACGATCTGTACCGCATGTTCCATGTCTGGATGGGCCCGGTGCGCGGCGGGCTGGCCATCGGGACGATCCTGTTGATGGTGCTGATTTCCGCGATGAACGGCCTGTCGGTCGCGGGCATGGCGATCGGCGCCACCATCGCCCTGCCCGAGTTGCTGAAGCGCGGCTATGACAAACGCATGGTCACCGGGGTGATCCAGGCGGGATCGTCGCTGGGCATCCTTGTGCCGCCCTCGGTGGTTCTGGTGCTGTATGCGATGATCGCGCGCCAACCCGTGGGCCAGTTGTGGCTGGCCGGCATCCTGCCGGGGCTGTTGATGGCGGGCCTGTTCATCGCCTATATCGCGATCCGCTGTCGGCTGAACCCCGCCCTTGGCCCGACGATCGCGCCCGAAGAACGGGCCCGGATCAGCCGCGCCGAGAAATTCCGCCTGCTGCGCGCGGGCCTTCTGCCGCTGTTCATCTTCGCGGCGATGATGGTGCCCTTCGTCAACGGCTGGACCAGCCTTGTCGAGGCGTCGGCCATCGGCGCGATGACCGCCTTTGCCGCCGCCGTGCTCAAAGGCCGGATGACGGCGCAGGTGTTCGAGAATTCGGTGCGCAGCACGCTGGGCATTTCCTGCATGTTCATGTGGATCATCCTGGCCGCCCTGGGCTTTGGCGCGGTGTTCGACGGGCTGGGCGCGGTCAAGGCCATTGATGCGCTGTTCACCGACCAGATGCACCTTTCGCCCTGGACGATCCTGATCCTGATGCAGTTGTCGTTCATCCTGATGGGCACGTTCCTCGACGACACCGCCATGCTGGTGATCGTCGCGCCGCTGTATATTCCGCTGGTCGATGCCTTGGGGTTCAACCTGATCTGGTACGGGGTTCTTTACACGATCACGACGCAAATTGCCTATATGACGCCGCCGTTCGGCTATAATCTGTTTTTGATGCGGGCCATGGCCCCAGACGAGGTAAGCTTGTCAGACATCTATCGGTCCATCGTGCCGTTCGTCGGCATCATGGTGCTGGCCCTCGCCGTTATCATGGCGCTTCCGCAAATCGCGCTGTGGCTGCCCGAATATGTCTACGGCAATCAATAAAAGACCCCGAATGGGGCGCCCCTTTCACCAATAGGAGAGATCACATGACCACCAGACGCAAGTTCATCGCCGGGGCCGCCGTGGCCCCCGCCGTCCTCGCTGCGCCCGCCATCGCGCAGGGCAAGATCACGTGGCGGATGCAAACCTATGCCGGCCCCGCCCTGGCCGAGCATGTCATCGACCCGGCGATCAAGGCGTTCAACGCCATCGCGGGCGACCAGATGCAGATCGAGCTGTTCTATGCCGATCAGCTTGTACCCACCGGCGAATTGTTCCGCGCCCTGCAACGCGGCACCATCGACGCGGTGCAATCGGATGACGACAGCATGGCCTCGCCCACCGAAGTAACTGTTTTCGGGGGCTATTTCCCCTTCGCATCGCGTTACAGCCTTGATGTGCCGGTTCTGTTCAACCAGTACGGGTTGAACGAGATCTGGGACGAAGAATATTCCGCCGTCGGGGTGAAACACATCAGCGCCGGCGCATGGGATCCGTGCCATTTCGCCACCAAGGAGCCGATCCGCAGCCTGGCCGATTTGCAGGGCAAGCGGGTGTTCACCTTCCCGACTGCGGGTCGGTTCCTGGAACAGTTCGGCGTCGTGCCGGTGACCCTGCCGTGGGAAGACATCGAAGTTGCCATGCAAACCGGCGAATTGGACGGGATCGCCTGGTCGGGCATCACCGAGGATTACACGGTGGGCTGGGCCGATGTGACCAATTACTTCCTGACCAACAACATCTCGGGCGCCTGGGCCGGGTCGTTCTTTGCCAATATGGACCGCTGGAACGAATTGCCGCCGCATTTGCAGGAACTTTTCAAGGTCTGCTGCGATCAGTCGCATTACTATCGCCAGTGGTGGTATTGGGGCGGCGAGGCGGCGCTGCGCGTCAACGGCAGCAAGCTGCAACTGACCAGCATCCCCGACGCCGAATGGAAGACGGTCGAGGATGCGGCACGGGTGTTCTGGGATGAAATCGCCGCCGAAAGCCCGACCAAGGCAAAGGTTGTCGAAATCATCAAACAGTACAATGCCGACATGGAAAAGGCCGGACGCCCCTATCGCTATGGCTGAACTTGCAGTTTTCTGACATTCGGTGAATATCCGGGCGCGCGGCCTGTCCGCGCGCCCCTTGCCACCCAAGGAACCCGCCATGGCCCCGATGACCCTCGACACCCTTTCCGAACTGGCCGATTCCGGCGCAATCGACACCGTACTGGTGTGCCTTGTCGACATGCAGGGCCGCCTGATGGGCAAGCGGTTCCATGTGCGCAACTTTCTTGAGTCAGGGCACAGCGAAACCCACTGCTGCAACTATCTGCTGGCCACCGACCTTGAGATGGCCACGCCTGACGGATACGCCGCCACGTCCTGGCGCCACGGCTATGGCGATTATGTCATGCGCCCCGATCTTTCCACCCTGCGCCCGATGCCCTGGCTGGCAGGCACGGTGATGGTGCTGTGCGATGTGCTGGACCATCACAGCCACGCCCCGGTGCCCCATTCCCCGCGCGAGGTTCTGAAAACCCAGCTGCGGCGCCTCGAGGCGATGGAATTCACCGCCAAGATGGCAACGGAATTGGAATTTTTCCTGTTCGAACAGTCCTATGACACGATCCGCAAGGGCGGGTTCCGCGACCTGACGCCGATCTCGGGCTATAACGAGGATTACAACATCCAGCAGACCACCCGCGAAGAGGCGGTTATGCGCCCGATCCGCAACCATCTGTTCGCCGCAGGCATCCCCGTGGAAAACACCAAGGGCGAGGCCGAAACCGGGCAGGAAGAGTTGAACATCCGTTATGACGCGGCGCTGGCCTGTTGCGATCACCATGTCATCGCCAAACAGGCGGTCAAGGACATCGCCTGGCTACAGGGCCACGCCGCGACGTTCCTGCCGAAATGGCACCGCGACAAGGTGGGGTCAGCCGCGCATATCCACCAAAGCCTGTGGAAGGACGGCACGAACGCCTTTCACGACCCCGCGGCCGAGATGGGCATGTCGGCGACTATGCGCGCCTATATGGCCGGGCTGATTGCCCATGCGGGCGAAACCACGGTGTTTCTGGCGCCCTATGTGAACAGTTACAAACGCTTTGTCGCGGGCACCTTCGCCCCCACCAAAACGGTGTGGAGCGTCGACAACCGCACCGCCGGGTTCCGCCTGGTCGGCGAGGCCACGAAAGGCCTGCGGGTCGAATGCCGTATCCCCGGATCCGACATCAACCCCTACCTCGCCTGCGCGGCGCAGATCGCCAGCGGCATCGCCGGGATTGAGGCCGGCCTGACCCTCGGGCCGCCGATCCGGGGCGATGTCTATGCCGCAGACGTCCCGCAAATTCCCCGCAATCTGCACGACGCAACCGAGGCTTTGCGCTGCTCGTCGATGCTGCGAGCGGCCATGGGCGACGAGGTGATCGACCACTATGTGCGCTGCGCCGAGGTGGAACTTGAGGATTTCGCGCGCGCTGTGACAGATTATGAGATAGCCAGAGGGTTCGAGCGGGCCTGAGACGTTGCAGGGGGCTGTATGCCCCCCCGCTGACTGTGCCAGAGCCCTGGGGATATTTGTGAAACCGAAGATGGGGGCATGTCCCCCGGGAGAGCCGTGATGACAGGGGTGTTGCAGTGTATTTCGCCGGTGGACGGGTCGGTTTATGCCGAACGTCCGGCGCTGAGCTTCAACGAGGCCGCCGTATCCGTCGCCCGCGCCCGCGCGGCCCAGCGCGACTGGGCCGCCCGCCCGGTGGCCGAGCGTGCCGCGCTGGTTCTGGCCGGGGTGGCGGCCGTGGGCGCGATGAACGAAGAGATCGTGCCGGAACTGGCCTGGCAGATGGGGCGCCCGGTGCGCTATGGCGGCGAATTCGGCGGGTTCTCGGAACGGGCCACCTATATGGCCAGCATTGCAGAAGCCGAGCTGGCACCCATCGTGGTCGAGGAGTCAGACCGGTTTGCGCGGCGGATCGAGCATCGCCCGCAGGGGGTGGTTCTGGTGGTTGCACCGTGGAATTATCCGTACATGACGGCGATCAACACCGTAGCGCCGGCGTTGATCGCGGGCAACGCGGTGCTGTTGAAGCATGCCACCCAGACCCTTTTGGTGGGCGAAAGAATGGCGCGCGCGTTTCATTCCGCTGGCGTGCCCGAAGAGGTGTTTCAGGCGGTGTTTCTCGATCATGAGGTGACCAGCGGCCTGATTGCAGGTGGCGCCTTCAGGTTCGTGAACTTTACCGGGTCGGTGGCGGGGGGCCGCACGATGGAGCGGGCGGCGGCCGGCACCTTCACCGCCGTGTCCACCGAACTGGGCGGCAAAGATCCCGGCTATGTGATGGAGGACGCGGATATCGGCGCGGCGGTCGAAACCCTGATCGACGGCGCAATGTTCAATTCCGGGCAATGCTGTTGCGGAATCGAGCGGATTTATGTGCACGAACAACACTTTTCCGACTTTGTGGATCGCGCGGTGGCGATCGTCGAAGGCTATAGGCTGGGCAATCCGCTGGACCCCGACACCACCCTGGGGCCAATGGCGCACCGCCGCTTTGCCGCCGAAGTGCGCGCCCAGGTGGACGAGGCGCGCACAGCGGGTGCGCGGGGGTTGATCGACCCCAAGCTGTTTCCACAGGACGATGGCGGCGCCTATATCGCGCCGCAGATCCTGGTGGATGTGACCCATGACATGCGGATCATGCGGGACGAAACCTTCGGCCCCGCTGTCGGCATCATGAAGGTGTCGGGCGATGACGAGGCGATCGCGCTGATGAACGATTGCCAGTTCGGGCTGACAGCGTCGCTGTGGACACCTGACATGGACCGGGCCAATGCCATTGGCGCGCGGCTGGAAACCGGCACGGTTTTTGCAAACCGCTGTGATTATCTTGACCCTGCCCTGTGCTGGACCGGCTGCAAGGATACCGGGCGCGGCGTTGGCCTGTCAAAACTGGCCTATGGGGCGCTGACCCGGCCGAAATCCTTTCACCTGAAGAAAGCCTGACACGATGACACTCACCGCCACCTGGTCTTACCCCACGTCCATCCGGTTCGGCGCCGGACGGATCACGGAAATTGCCGAGGCCTGCCGCGCGGCGGGCATCAAACGGCCCCTTCTGGTCACCGATCGGGGGCTGGCCGGGATGGAGATCACCCGGCGTACCCTCGCCCTTCTGGTCGAGGGCGGGCTGGATGCTGCCCTGTTCGCCGAGGTTGACCCAAACCCGAACGAAACCAACGTTGCCGCCGGGCTGGCCGTGTACCGCGCCGGCGGGCATGATGGCGTGGTGGCCTTTGGCGGCGGTTCGGGGCTGGATCTGGGCAAGGTTCTGGCCTTCATGGCGGGGCAGACGCGCCCGCTGTGGGATTTCGAGGATATCAGCGATTGGTGGACGCGGGCCGATGCCGACGCGATCCACCCGATTGTCGCCGTGCCGACAACCGCCGGCACCGGCAGCGAGGTGGGCCGCGCCAGCGTGATAACCAACAGCGTGACAGCCGAAAAGAAGATCATCTTCCACCCGAAAATCCTGCCGCGTGTGGTGATCTGTGACCCGGAACTGACCGTCGGAATGCCCCGGATGATCACCGCAGGCACCGGAATGGATGCCTTTGCGCATTGCCTTGAGGCCTATTGTTCGCCCCATTACCACCCTATGAGCCAAGGCATCGCCCTGGAGGGGATGCGCCTTGTGGCCGACAACCTGCGCACCGCCTTTGCCACACCCGGTGACCTGACGGCGCGGGCCAACATGATGTCGGCGGCGTTGATGGGTGCAGTCGCGTTTCAAAAAGGGCTGGGGGCGATCCACGCGATCAGCCACCCCATCGGCGCGATGTACCATACCCACCACGGCACGACGAACGCGGTGGTGATGCAACCGGTGCTGCGGTTCAACCGCAGCGCGGTTGAGGATCGGCTTGCCCGGGCCGCAGCCTATCTGGGCATCGAGGGCGGATTTGACGGGTTTTACGATTTCATCGGCGCGCTGAACGCTGATCTGGGCATCCCCGCCAATCTTACCGCCCTTGGTGTCACGGCGCCAGACATGGACAGGATCACCGCCTCGGCCCTGGCCGATCCGTCCTGTGGCGGCAACCCGGTGGACATGACCGCCGAAAACACCCGCGCCCTGTTGGAAAGCTGTTTCTGATCAAACGCCGAGCGCTTGGTCGGCGGACGCGCGGCGGGGGCTGAACCCGCCGCGTTGCTGCACCGCCTCGGCGCCTCGGGCATTGCCCGCCGCAAGGCAAACCGCCAGGGGCGCAGCGTCCAGCCAGCGGTGCAGGAAACCGCTGTTGAAGGCATCGCCCGCGCCGGTGGTATCAACGACGGGCACGCGGTGCCCCGGCGATTCGACGGTTTGCCCGTTGCCCTGGGCCACAGCGCCCCGCGCGCCGCGCTTGACCACCGTCAGCGGCGCAAAGGGGGGGCGCAGGCCGAGGGCGGTCAGTTGCGCCACTTCTTCTTCATTCGGGAAAAACACATCAACCGCCGCGATCAGTGGCGCGGCTCTGGCCGTGGCGGCATCATCCCAACTGCAATCCAGCGACAGGGTAAGTCCCGCAGACCGGGCGAACGTGATCAGATCAGGCTGTTCCACAAGAGTGGCCAGTTCGCCGATGTGCATGTGCCCGATGTTCAGGGCGTGCAGGTCTGCAATGGAAATGTCCGGCACCGCGCGCCCCACCCGGCGCGTCAGGAACGCACGCTCGCCCCCATCCGACATGGCGACGGTGATCTGCGGCTCGGGTGCTGTGCTGGGGCGGCACAGGCTGTTGCCGATCCCGGCGCCGGCCACGTCGCCCTGCACCTGATCGGCAAAGGGCGGCGCGGGCCAGAAGGCCGCAAGGTGCGTCGAACGCCCCAGTTGCGACAGATGCGCAGCGGTGATCACCGCCCCTCCCCCGGCGTGCAGGCTGAGTGCGCCGGCGTATACCTCTTGCCCAAGCGTGGGCAGGCGCGGCAGTTCGCTGAACACCAGATCGCAATACAGGCGCCCAACGCACAACAGGCCAGCGGGGCGGGACTGGCGGCTCACCGCAGGGCCTGGCCGCTGGCTGGGTCGAACAGGTGCAGGTTGGCCGGATCGGCGCACAGCGTCACCTCTGCGCCCACCTCGGGCGGGGTGCGCCCATCGGCCTTGGCAATCACCTCGCCCCCGGCGCCGGTATCGACATAAATCAGGGTTTCAGGCCCCAAAGGTTCGCGCACCGTAACGCGGCCACGGGTCAGCGGTACACCGGCACCGACGCCCAGATCATCAGGCCGCACACCCAGGGTGACCGCGCCATCAGCCCCGCCGGGCATTGCGATTTCGGTGCCGGTGTCCAACCGCACGGTGCCGTGACTGGCCATCGCCGGCAGCATGTTCATGCTGGGCGCACCGATGAACCGGGCAACAAAGATATTTGCGGGGGTGTGATACACCTCGGACGGGGTGCCGACCTGTTGGATATGGCCGTCCTTCATGATGACGATCCGGTCGGCCATCGTCATCGCCTCGACCTGATCGTGGGTGACAAAGACGATCGTGTTGCCCACCTTCTGATGCAATTTCTTGATTTCCAGCCGCATCTGCGTGCGCAACTGCGCATCGAGATTTGACAGGGGTTCGTCGAACAGAAACACCGCCGGGTCGCGCACCATGGCGCGGCCGATCGCAACCCGCTGACGCTGGCCACCCGATAACTGGTTCGGCTTGCGGTCCAGCAGATCGGTCATGTCCAGGATCGCAGCCACCTCTTCCAGCCGCTTTTCCTTGTCGGCGCGGCTCAACTTTGCGGTGCGCAGGCCAAAGCCGATGTTCTTGCGCACCGACATATGGGGATAGATCGCATAATTCTGGAACACCATGGCGATGTCGCGGTCTTTCGGCTCAAGGTTGTTCACCACCCGCCCGCCGATGTCGATCGTGCCGCCGGTCACTTCCTCAAGCCCGGCGATCATCCGCAGGGTGGTGGACTTGCCACAGCCCGAAGGACCGACAAACACCACGAATTCGCCATCGGCCACGGTCAGGCTGATGCCATGCAGCACTTCGGTCTTGTCATAGGTTTTTACCAGATCGCGCAGGGTGAGGGTGGCCAAGGGTTCAATCCTCCAGCAAGGCGGCAAAGGTGGTGTCGAGGTCGCGCGCAGCCTTCGCATATCTGTCGCGCAGCGCCGCGACGCTGGGGCGCAGCGCCTTGTCCAGCGTCGCGCGCGCACACGCCAGGGCGGGGTCCAGTGCGGCGGGCGCGGGGCCGCCCTCGCGGTCGCGCCGGGCGACGAAATTGGCCGGGCTGACCGCCGCGCGGAACGCCGCCTCGTCCAGCGGCACCGCACCGTGACCCATACCCAAAAAGGCGGCGCAGAACCCCGCATACCCCTCGCTCAACGGTTGGCCAAAGTCGATGACGGCGCGGGCAGTGGCCGCCGCGATTTCATGGGCCTGACGAAAGGTCAGCCCGCCGTCGCGCACCAGAGTGTCGGCCAGTTCGGTGATGGTGATGCAGGCCGCATCGCTGTTGGCGCGCACCCTGTCGGCATTGATCGAGCAGGCCGGCACAAAGGCCGCCATCAGACGCAGCATCCGCGTGCCCGATTGAAATGCGGCATAGCCGGCCTGTTGCACCTCGCCCTCACTGTCATTCATATCGGTGAACGGGGTGTTGTGCATCGTGTTCACCACTGTATCGCAGCGCCCGCAGGTCACACTGGCCAGATGGCGCATATGCTCGATCGGGACCGGATTGCGCTTTTGCGGCATGATGCTGGAAATCTGCACAAGGCTGTTGGGCACATGCAACTGGCCCACCTCAAAGGCCGACCAGAACTGGAAATCCTGCACCACCCGGCCGAGGTGCAGGAACACGAGCTTGATCGCGGAATACAGGCCGGTCACATAATCGACACTGGCGATGCAGCCATAGGAATTGATCAACGGCACACGAAACCCCAGCAGATCGGCCATGCGGCGCCGGTCGATGGGAAAGCCGCTGGTCGTGATCGCCGCCGCGCCCATGGGGCACAGATCCACCGTATTAAGGGCGCCGATCAGCCGCGTCGCGTCGCGCTGCGCCACCTCGATGGCTGCGGCCAGGTAATGGCCAAAGGTGGTGGGCTGGGCGGGCTGGCCGTGGGTATAGGCGACGATCAACGTCGCCCGCTCGCGCTCGGCGGTGAGTATCATCGCGCCGATCAAATCGTCCAGATGCTCGGCCAGATCCAGACCGCGCCGCATCAGCGCCAGCTTGAACATCGTATGGTCCATGTCGTTGCGCGACCGCGCAGTGTGCAGCATCCCGCCCAGATCACCCAGCCGCCGCCGCAACTCGGCCTCGACCAGGAAAAAGTAATCCTCATACGCGCCGGTATAGGTCAGACTGGCGATGTCGGTTTCGGCCTCGATGTCGCGCAGGGCACGGCCGATGGCGCGGGTCTGATCGCGGTTCAGGATTTCGGTTTCGCCCAACATCACCAGATGGGCACGGTTGATCTGGGCCATATCGCCGGCATGATGCGTCTTGACGCCTTCAAAAAGCGGCTCCAGCACCGTGTTACGATAGGTGGGGTCGGGAAATGTGGTCGTGTCGGTCATTTGCTCACCTCTTCCCGCCTGTGGCAGCGACGGATGCCTCCGGCGGGAGTTTTTGGACAAAGAAGAAACTTGGGCTTCTTCTTTGCATAAATACTCAAATAAAACGCTTGTCGCATTTGCCACCTCACCCCTTGAGCCCGGCCATCACGACCCCGCGAATGATGAACCGCTGGAAGATCAGGAACACGATCAGCGTCGGGATCGTTGAAATCGCGGCGCCGGTCATGATCAGCTCCCACGCCACATCCGCCTCGTCCCCGAAGGACGACAGGCCCACAGGCAGGGTGTACATATCCGGAGAATTGGTGACGATCAGCGGCCAGATAAAGGCAGTCCAGTTGCCGAGGAAAACAAAGATGGCAAGGGCCGCCAAGGCGGGTTTGACCAGCGGCATGGCCACCGTCCACCAGATCTGCAATTCGTTCAGACCGTCGATGCGCGCCGCCTCGATGAAATCATCGGGAACGGTTTCAAAGAACTGTTTCATCAGGAAGGTGCCAAAGGCGGTCATCATTCCCGGAAACATGATTCCCCAGTAGCTGTTCAGCCAGCCGAATTGTTGGCTCATCAGATACCACGGAATGACCAGCATTTCGGTGGGGATCATCAGCGTCGACAGGATTGCGATGAAGATGATGTAGCGGCCCGGAAAGCGGAACTTGCACAGGGTATAGCCCACAAGGCTGTCGAACAGGATGTTGCTGACCGTGGTCAGGGTGGCGATGATCAGCGAGTTGACGAACCAGCCATAAAAGCGTCCGTCCTCAAGCACATAGGCATAGTTTTCAAGGGTCGGTTCTTCTGGGATCAGGTTGACGTTGTAAACCTCGTGTGGCCATTTCAGCGAGGTGGACAGCATATAGGCGATCGGCATCACCATCACCACGCCGCCCAGAAACAGCAGCAGCCAGCGGATGATCTGGCCCATGTTGGCGGGCCGTTTCGGCGCATTGCTCGCCAACAGCGTTTCCGACGACGGGCGGATGTTTTCGACGACGGCCATCACTTGTCCCTCAGGATACGCAGTTGCAGCAGCGACACGGTGAGCAGGACAACGAACAGCACCACAGTCTGTGCCGCCGCATAGCCCATGTCAAAGCCGGTAAAGGCCGTGTCGTAAATCATCAAAACCAGCGGTTTCGTCGCATTCAGCGGCCCGCCGGGATTGTTCGTGGTCATGTTGAACACATGATCGAAGATCCGCAGGAACCCGATCGAGCTGAACACAACGATGAAAACGATCGTGGGTTTCAGCAGCGGCAGGGTGATTTCCCATAGCACCGTCCACCAGCCCACTCCGTCGATCTTTGCCGCCTCGTAATACGACTTCGGGATCGCGCGCAGCCCGGCCATGAAGATGATGATCTGAAACCCAAGCCCGGCCCAGACGGCAGGCGCGAGAACGGCCGGCAGGGCATTGGTGGTAGAGTTCAGGAAACTGATCTGGCCGATGCCGACGCTGGCCAACAGGTTATTGAACAGCCCGGTCGGCACCGGTTGATAGAACCAGCGCCAGACCCAGGCCATGGCCACCGCCGAGGTCATGAACGGCAGAAAATACAGCATCCGCAAAAAGCCGTGCATGAAGCGCAATTGATCCAGATGATAGGCGATCACGAACGAGATCACGAGCGAGATAGGCGTGCCCAACAGCAGATAGATGAAGGTGTTGGCAAAGACCTTCCAGAAAACCGGATCGTTCCATAGCTTGACGTAATTGTCGAATCCGGCCCAGCTGCGCGTGCCCAGCAGGTTCCAGTTCTGGAACGAGATCAGGATCGCATTGCCTGTGGGGTAAAACCGGATTACCCCATAAAACAGCACTGGGATTGCCAAAAAGGCCCAGGCCCAGACGATCTGTTTCTGCTTGATGGTCAGATTGCGATACATGGCGGCCCCGGCGGCGGAATGAAAGGTGGCTAACCACCCACCCCGGTCACGGGATGGGTGGGGTGAGTCTAACACACCGTCACAACGTCACTTCTTGTAATAGCCGTCGAGGATCTTCTGTTCGGCCTCGGCGGCAACTGTCAGGCTTTCGGCGGCGCCCATGCCCTGCAGCGTCATCCGTTCAACCATATCGACGAGCACTTGACGCTGGCCGCTTTCATCGGCGAACTTGGTGGTGCGGGCATATTTCAGGCCCCGGATGAACGGACCAAAGACCGGATCGTTGGCGTTTGCCTCGGTCATCCCGACGCTGGGCTTTGCGGGCAGTTCGCCCACAACATCCAGCCACAGTTGCATCGCCTCGTCCGATACGATGTATTCCATGAACTTGACTGCGGCGTCGTATTTTTCGCCCTGCGCCTTGCTGGTGATCGCATTCACCCAGTATGAGGCATAGTTCGCCCGCACCCCATCGGCCGAGGCGGGCAATTCGGCAACGCCCCATTTCAGGCCGCGCACGTCGGCCAGGCTGCCGATGCGGAACGATCCGTCGATGTGCATCCCCGCGCGCCCGGCCTTGAAGGCGGCCTGGGGTTCATCCATGAAACCGATCGACGACACAGCGTTGTCACCTGTCACCAGACCGGTGTAGAAATCCAGCGCCGCGCGTCCGGCGTCGGTGTCATAATTAACCGTCTGATAGTCATCCTTGTATGGGTCGCCGCCGAACTGGCGGATCAGCCCTTCGCGGAACCAGTGGTGATCCTGCGCCGTCATGCCAACGGTCAGGCCAACCTGGGTGATGTTGCCGGCGCTGTCGCGCTTGGTCATCTTCGCCGCCGCCTCGACCATCTGGTCCAGGGTTTCGGGCGGGCTGTCGATGCCGGCCTCGGCCATCAGCCGTTCGTTATAGAACAACGCAAGGCTGCGCACTGCGGTGGGCAACGCCCAGTATTGATCGCCATCCCGCATGGCACCGACCATCGGGAAAAACTCGGCCTCGATCCTGTCAGCGGGAAAAACATCGCTGGGCAGCGGCTGAATCAACTGCGCCTCGCGATAATCGTTCAGCCAGCCATAGAACAGCTGCACAACATCCGGCCCCTCGCCCGCCGGAATCGCGGCGGCAACCTTGGTGCGGTAATCGGCATAGGGAAAATGCGTCATCTTGACGGTGATGTCGGGGTTGGCCGCCTGAAACTTTTCGATCAGTTGCTCCATCGCCGCGACACGGGCGTCGAAGAAATACTGCCAGTATTCGATTTCCACCGCCTGCGCCGCACTGCCCATCAAGGTGACAAAACTGGTCGCACTGGCCAGGGCAATGCCCCGGATGGCCTTGATATTCATTCCGATTCTCCCGGTTGCACCCCGATGGGGTGGATCTGCTGTTGGATCGGGGTCTACGCCCCATGCATAAGGATTAACTCAATCCAGTTGAATTAACAAGCGGCGCGCGCTACAGCACCGGCATGGTCGTGAAACTGGAACAGATCATCGGCGCCAATGCCGAACGCTCGCGCAGCCACAACCGGCAGCTGGTTCTGGGGCAGGTGCGGCGCGCCGGCCATTCGGGTCGCGCCGAGATTGCCCGCGCCTCGGGGCTGAGCACCCAGGCCGTGTCAAACATCATCGCCGAGCTTGCGCGCGATGGCCTGCTGTTGGAACAGGGCCGGTCCAGCGGCGGGCGCGGTCTGCCGGCAATCCAATATGCATTGAACCCGGCTGGCGGCTTTGCCTTCGGCGTCGAGATCCGGCCGCGCGCCATGTTCGCGGTGCTGCTCGATCTGATGGGGCGCACGGTATTCAGCCACCGCTGCACGCTGGACGCCTGTGATCCGCTTGCAGTCACCCGACAGGCGTTGACGCTGCGCGACCGGGCTTTGGCAGAAACCAATGTGCCGCACCACCGGATTCTGGGGGTCGGCGTGGTGATGCCCGGCCCCTTCGGCACCACGGCGCTGGCCGATTGCGCCACCGAACTGCCCGGCTGGCGGGGTATCGACAGGGCCGATTGGTTCACCGATGCGTTCGGGGTGCCCGCAGTGGTGGAAAATGACGCAAACGCCGCCGCCATGGCCGAGCATGTATCGGGCGTGGCGCAGGATATGCAGGATTATGCGTTCCTGTATTTTGGCACCGGTCTGGGGCTGGGCCTTGTGTCGCAGGGGCAGCTGGTGCGCGGCGCCTTCGGGAACGCCGGTGAAATCGGCCATGTGGCAGTGCCGGGCGCGACTGGCGCGGTGACGCTGGAACAGGCGGTCAGCCGCCTGTCGGTTCAACGCCATCTGGCCCGCCACCACATCACCGCCTCTGACAGCGCCACACTGGCGGCGTTGTATGCCCAAGGCAACGCCGCGCTTCTGGAGTGGCTGAGCACCGCAGCCCAGCCTTTGTGCCACGCGGTTGCGCTGTTGGAAAACCTGTTCGATCCACAGTCGATCATTCTGGGCGGTGCCATGCCGGACGCAATCATCGACCATCTGATCGCCCATACACCCCAGCCCGCCCGAACGGTTGTCAACCGGCCCGACCGCACCCTTCCCCGCCTGCTGCGCGGGGCGTCGGGGCGGATGACGGCGGCCTTGGGCGCGGCCTCTCTTGTCATCAATGCCACCTTCACGCCACAGCTTGCCGTGGCCGTTTGAGAAAGCCCCAGAATGCCCCTGACCGCCGCCGCCCGCATCCGCGCCCAGCGCCCCCGCATCACCGAATTGTGGCTGGCGCTGCTGCCGCTCAAATCCTGTGTCAGCTTCATGAACACAGGCGCCCACCCCGACGACGAAACCTCCGGGATGCTGGCCGCGCTGCGGGCGCGGGGGTTTGATCTGTCGGTGGCCTGGTCCACCCGCGGTGAAGGCGGGCAGAACGACATCGGCCTTGAGCTCGGCGCTGATCTGGGTGCCCTGCGCACCGCCGAGATGGAGGCCGCCAGTGCCGCCCTGTCGCTGCGCCTCTACTGGCTGGGACAAGATGCCGACGATTCTATCACCGATTTCGGCTTTTCCAAAAGCGGCGTCGAAACCCTGGCCAAATGGGGGCGTGACTGCACCCTCGCGCGGTTCGTCCATATCGTGCGGCGGGAACGGCCTGACATCATCTGCCCGACGTTTCTGGACGTGCCCGGCCAGCACGGCCACCACCGCGCGATGACAGAGGCGGCGCATCTGGTAATGGATCTGGCGGCCGATCCGGCGTTTGGCGACGGCACCCTGCCGACGTGGCAGGTGAAAAAGCTGATGCTGCCAGCGTGGTCAGGCGCGGGGCAGGCCTATGATGACGATCTGCCGCCGCCGCCCGCCACCACCACGGTGGACGGGATGGCGGGCGATCCGGTGACCGGGTTCGGCTTTGAACAGATCGGCCAGCAGTCGCGGGTGTTTCACGCCACCCAGGGGATGGGCCGCTGGGTGCCCGACGGGCCGGGCCGGATCTGGCCGCTGCACCTGGCCGATTGCCGGATCGACGCCCCCAAGGCCGACCTCGCCTCGGGGCTGCCGCTGACGCTCGGGGGGCTGGCGGATTACGCCAACGCCGCTGAAATCGCCGCGCCACTGGCCGCCGCACAGCGCGAAATCGACGCCGTGCTGAACCGGTTCCCGGCGCAGGACGACGATATGGTCCGCCGCCTGTCCGCCGCACTGGGCCATGTGCGCGCCGCCCGCGCCCTGTGCCCCGCCGCCGCCGCGCCCGAGGTGGATCACCGCCTGGCCCGCAAGGAGCAACAGTTGGCGCAGGCGATCCGCCTCGCCGCCCATGTCAGCGTTGCGGGATACCTGTCCGACGATCTGCTGCGCCCCGGCCAAAGCACCACCGCCCATCTTGAGCAGCATCCCGGCCAGGCCGATTGCGTGACCGTCGCCTGGCTGTTGCCCGAGGGCTGGACGATGCAGGACAACCGGATCACCGTTGGCGCCGGTGCCCCGCCCCACGACGCCTTTCGCGACACATGGCTGGCCGATGCGCCCGCCTTGCCGGCCCTGTCGGTCACCACCACGATCAGTGGCACGGCCAGCGAAACACGCCTGCCGCTGTTGGTGCCGCCGGTGGTTCTGCCCCGGCACAGCGCCACCCTGTCCCCCGGTTCCGCCGTGCTGAACCGGCGCAGCGCCCGGCGCGACATCGCGCTGAGCCTGTCCGATCTGCACCCCGCCGGGGCCACCCCGACCCTGGACCTGCCCGATGGGTGGCAGGCCCGGCGCAGCGAAACCGGTTTTACCATCATCGCACCCAAAGACGTGATGCCCGGCCTGTATGACATCGCGCTGGCCCTTGACGGCGCCCCGGCCCATGCCCTGCGGGTCATTGACTACCCGCATATCGCCCCCACCGCCCGCGCCACCCCGGCGCGCCTGTCGGTGCGGGTGGTCGATGTGGCCCTGCCAGAGGTGCGTGTGGGCTATATCGGCGGCGGCAATGACCGGGTGGGCCACTGGCTGTCACAGCTGGGCCTTGCGGTGACCGAGCTTGATCCCGCAGCCCCGTCCGACGCGGTGCTTGCCACGCTGGACACGCTTGTGATCGGTATATTTGCCTTGCGGTTCCGCCCCGGACTGGTCGCGTTGATGCCACGGCTGCACCGCTGGGTGGAACAAGGCGGAACGCTGGTCACCCTGTATCACCGCCCGTGGGACAACTGGGATCCGGCCACCACCCCACCGAAACCGCTTGAGATCGGTCAGCCTTCGCTGCGCTGGCGCATCACCGATGAAACCGCCGAGGTCACCCATCTGCTGCCCGATCATCCGCTGCTGAACACACCCAACGCCATCGGCCCGGACACCTGGGCCGGCTGGCACAAGGAACGCGGGCTGTACTTCGCCAAATCTTGGGATGCCGCCTATACCCCTCTGTTGTCCATGGCCGACCCCGGCGAGGCGCCGCTGACCGGCGCGTTGCTGGCCGCCGACATCGGGCGCGGGCGGCACATCCACACCGCCCTGATCCTGCATCACCAGATGGAGCGTCTGACCCCCGGCGCATTCGCCCTGATGGCCAATCTTGTCGCCCGCCGCGCCTGACATCCTGCCGCCCCGTGAAAACCTGCGCGGCGGGGTGTGGATGCTGGCCGATCTGTCGCTGAACATCTGGGCGCTGAGCATCGTCAAGGCCCTGGGCCTTGGCTATCCACCGACGCAACTGGTGTTCCTCCGCGCCATGGTGGGGCTGATTCTGCTGGCGCCGTGGTTGTGGCGCGGGCGGGCGCTGTTCGGCAGGATCGAGGACAAGGCGATCCACATGCTCCGCGTCGCGCTGTCGATCATCACCCTGACCGCAAGCTTCTATGCCATCGCCCGCCTGCCCTTTGCCACCTTCACCGCGATGAATTTCACCCGACCGATCGTTACCATGGTGCTGGCCGCTCTGGTGCTGCGCGAAACCATCGGGAAGGCCCGGTGGGCAGCAGCAGCGGTGGCCCTTGTCGGGGTGGTGATCGCGGTGAACCCCGACGCGCTGCCGGCGGGCAACGGGTTGCCCGCCCTGGCGCTGGCCATCCTTGCCGGGTCGGCGGCGGTGATCGCCACGCGGCGTTTGCGCGCCGCACCCACGCTGGTGTTGATGGGGCTGTATACGGCGGGGCTTGCGCTGTTCACCGGGCCGGTTGCGGCGCTGAGTTGGCAGCCGATTGCGCCCGGGCATCTGCTGCCGCTGCTGTCAATCGGGGTGTTCGCCCAAGCCGCGCAAATATGTTTCCTGCGCGCGCATTTCCATGGCGAGGCCGGGTTCCTTTCAGTGCTGGGTTATCTCAGCCTGATCTTTTCGGGTCTTGTCGGATATTTCGTGTTTGACGAAGTGCCCACCCCCGCCTTCGCCCTGGGCGCCGCCCTTGTGGTGGCCGCCGCGCTGTCGGTCAGCTATGGCGCGCGCCGCCGCCGCGCACCCGAAGCGTGAAATCAGCGGCCCCTGAATATTGGCCTCAATACTGGCCCGTCCGGCATCGGCGTGATAGTCGCACATCAACGCATTCCAAAGGAGATATTGCATGGCCCCCAAATTCGGCACCAGCGGTCTGCGCGGCCTTGTCACCGACCTGACCGATGAGGTCTGCGCCCGCTATACCAAGGCGTTTCTGACCGGAACCGCCCATGATGGCGTGCTGCTGGTGGGGGGCGATCTGCGGCCCTCGACGCGGCAACATCTGCGCGCCGTGGCGGCCGGCGCCCGGGCGGCGGGCGTCACCGTGGTGGATTGCGGCACCTTGCCCACCCCCGCCCTGGCACTTGAGGCGCAAAGACGCGGCGCGCCCGCCGTGATGGTCACCGGCAGCCATATCCCGGCCGATCGCAACGGGCTGAAATTTTACACCCGGACGGGCGAAATCACCAAATCCGACGAGACCGCGATCAACGACCGGCTGGCCGACTGGTCCGGCCCGATGGATCTGTCCGATCCGGTCACCGACGACACCGCCCTTGCGCGCTATGCCGCGCGGTTCAGCGGGTTTTTTGCCGCCGATGCGTTGGCCGGGCGGCGCGTCGGGGTTTACGAACATTCAGCCGTCGGGCGCGATTCCCTTGGTGCCGTCCTGCGGGCCTTGGGGGCCAAGGTGACGACTCTCGGGCGATCCGATCATTTCATCCCGGTCGATACCGAGGCGGTCGACGAAACAACCCGCAGCCAGTTGCGCGACTGGGCCAGGGACGCGGGGCTGGACGCCATCGTTTCGCTGGACGGCGATTCTGACCGCCCTCTGGTGACCGATGCCAGCGGCCATGTCATTCCGGGTGACGTGATCGGCGCGCTGACCGCGCGACATCTGGGCGCGCGGGTTCTGGTGACACCGGTGTCGTCCAACACGATGATCGACGGAATGGGATTTGAGACAATCCACCGGACGCGCATCGGATCGCCCTATGTGATCGAAGGAATCGAGGCGGCACTGGCCCGAGACGGCGCAAGCCATGTCGTCGGATATGAGGCGAACGGCGGATTTCTGACCGGTTTCGCTGCGGTCGGCGCCGTGGGTACGTTGTCGCCGCTGCTGACGCGCGATGCGTTCTTGCCGATTCTCTGTGCCCTGGCCGGAATTGCCGTGCATGGCCCACTTGCGGCGCAGATCGACGCCTTGCCGCCGCGCCGCACCGCCGCCGACCGCCTGGAAGGGTTGCCCACCGAAATATCCGCGGCACTGATTGCGCAATTGCGCGCCGATCCCGGCGCGCGGGCGGCGTTGTTTGCCCCACTGGGCGAAGAGGCGGCGCTGGACCTGACCGACGGCTTGCGCGTCACTTTTACGTCGGGTGAAATTGCCCATCTGCGCCCCTCGGGCAACGCGCCCGAACTGCGCTGCTATTGCGAAGCCACAAGCGAGCAGCGGGCCGGTGCCATCGTGCAGAGCCTGCTGGGGAACATCGCCGCGCGCTATGGCTGACCCCGCGTGGCATCGCGCAAAGCGTCATGGATCGGCCAGCAAACCTGACAATTGGCCAAGGCAGATCAAGTCACCGGACACGCCAACACCCGCAAAACCTGTTCCACGCGGGCCACGTCTTCGGGGTTGTTCACCTCCCAAAACACACGACCACGGCCATCGACGACGACACAGCGCACCGCATGAGCATTTTCCAGAAATCGCAACTGTTCCAATCCCTCCAACCGCTCAAGCCGGCCCATTGGCCAGGCCATGTACGCGGCCAAGGCCGGGGGCCGATAGGCATAGACGCCGACGTGATGGTACACCGGCACATCCCGCGAAAACGTCTTTTTCGGGTCGATATAAGGCAAAACCTCCTTGCTGAAATACATCGCGTGCTGGCGCGCGTCGAACACGGCGGTCGTTGCCCCAACGCGCCCCGCCTGCCGGTCAGCCATGAAGTGGCCATAGCTTTGCGGATCGCATTGCAGCACCGGCGTGGCCACCTGCGCGGCGGCATCATCGGCCATTGCGCCGATCAACTCTTCAACAAACCACGGCGGGGTCAGCGGCGCATCGCCCTGCACGTTGACCACCAGATCGGCGTCGAGCCCGTAACGCGCCATCGCATCGGCACAGCGTTCGGTGCCGTTCTCGCACTTGTCAGAGGTCATCAGCACCGAGGCCCCGAATTTTTCAGCGGCACCGCGAATCCGCTCGTCATCCGTTACGACATGCACCTCCGCAACACCGCGCACCTGCATCGCCACCTCCCACGTCAGATGGATAAGGCTTTTCTGGCCGCCCCCCGGCACCGCCAGCATAGCCAGGGGTTTGCCCGGAAAGCGGGTTGAGGCAAAGCGTGCCGGAATCATCACAACGGTTTTCATCTGGCGCCTTTGGTTGCGGCCAAGGGGTGTCAGGGCGTTCATCGGATCGGTCCTTGTAACACGACATCATCTTTTGACCACGAAACCTTGCCGAATTTACGGCAGCGCGATGGAATTGCCCCCTGTCAACGAGTCGCAGCACCGCCTATTGCACTGACGATCGATGAACATATAGTGAACGCCATGGCAAAGCTTGGTCTGCAACAAAAATTGGCGATCCTGTCGGACGCAGCGAAATACGATGCGTCCTGCGCATCCAGCGGCACGTCGCGGCGCACGTCGCGCGATGGAACAGGGCTGGGCAGCACAACGGGCAGCGGCATCTGCCACGCCTATGCGCCAGACGGGCGCTGTATCAGCCTGCTGAAGATCCTGATGACGAATTTCTGCATCTATGACTGTGCCTATTGCATCAACCGCGTGTCATCGAACGTCGAACGCGCCCGGTTCACCCCCGAAGAGGTGGTGCATCTGACGCTGGAATTCTATCGCCGCAACTATATCGAGGGGCTGTTCCTGTCGTCGGGCATTATCCGCAGCCCCGATGCCACCATGGCCGACATGGTGCGCATCGCACAGATCCTGCGGCAAACCCATAATTTTCGCGGCTACATCCACCTGAAAACCATTCCCGATGCCGATCCTTTGCTGATCGAACAGGCGGGGCTGTTTGCCGACCGCATTTCGATCAACGTCGAACTGCCCACCGATGCCGCCGTGAAATCCTTTGCCCCCGAGAAAAGCCCCGATGGCATCCGCCGCGCCATGGCCGATGTGCGCCTGCGCAAAGAGGCCAGTCAGGATCGCAGCCACACGGGCAAGCGGCCCCCGAAATTCGCCCCCGCCGGGCAAAGCACGCAGATGATCATCGGTGCAGATAATAGCACAGATGCAACAATTCTGGGACAAAGCACCCGGCTTTATTCCAGTTATCAGCTCAAGCGGGTGTACTATTCTGCCTTTTCACCGATTCCTGACGCCACCGCGAAATTGCCCCTGATCCGCCCGCCGCTGGAACGCGAACACCGGCTGTATCAGGCCGATTGGCTGTTGCGGTTCTATGGGTTCGGGGTGGATGAAATCACCGCCGGGCGGCCCGATGGCAACCTTGATCTGGCGATCGACCCGAAGCTGGCCTGGGCGCTGGCCAACCGGCATCACTTTCCGCTGGAGGTGAACCGCGCCAGCCGCGAGATGCTGCTGCGGGTGCCCGGCTTTGGCACGAAAACGGTACAGCGCATTCTGACCACCCGGCGTCACCGATCGCTGCGCTATGACGATCTGTTGCGCATGGGGGCGTTGATGGGCAAGGCGCGGGCCTTTGTCACCCTGACCGACTGGTCGCCACGCGCCCTGACCGACAGCGCCGATTTGCGCGCCCGCTTTGCGCCACCGCCCGAACAGCTCAGCCTGTTCTGATGCCCACCATCGCCTTGCCGATGCTGCACACCGACCGCGCCTTTCGCGATGCGGCGCGCGGGCTGTTGGGCGCAGGCGTGCCGCCCGATGCCGTGCTGTGGCAGTTCAACGGCAACGGCGGCGATCTGTTTGCCGATCCGCCCGCGACGGTGGCACCCACCGCCGTCACCGTGCCCCGCGCCTTTGTCGATCTGATGAACCGCGTGGTCTGGCATTCCGATCCCCAGCGGTTTGCCCGGCTTTATGCCCTGCTGTGGCGGCTGCGCGTTACGCCGGGGTTGATGACCGACCGGGGCGACCCGGCGCTGGCGCATCTGATGCGGCTGGACAAGGACGTGCGCCGCGACAAACACAAGATGACCGCCTTCGTGCGGTTCCGCGACATTGGCGAATCGGCGGACGGCAACACGCGCCGCCGCTTTGCCGCGTGGTTCGAGCCCAGCCATTGCATCACCGAACCCACCGCGCCGTTCTTTGCCAACCGGTTTGGGGACATGGATTGGATGATCCAGACGCCGCATCTGACCGCACATTTTGAAAGCGGCGCCTTGCGGTTTTCACCCGGTGCACCCAAGCCGCCCCTGCCCGAGGATGCCACCGAAGATCTGTGGCGCACCTATTATGCCAACATTTTCAATCCCGCCCGCCTGAAGATAAAGGCGATGACGGCGGAAATGCCGAAGAAATACTGGAAAAACCTGCCCGAGGCAGAGCTTATTCCGGGACTGATCGCCAATGCCGAAAGCCGTGCCCGCGCGATGCAGGCCGCCGCGCCCACCCTGCCGCCGCTGCGCAGTGACCGGATCATCGCGCGCCTGCCCGGCCAGGCGACGCCAGACGCGCTGAACGGCTGCACGCGCTGTCCGTTGTTTGCCAACGCCACCCAGGCGGTGCCAGGCGAAGGGCCGGACCGGGCCGCCCTGATGATCGTCGGGGAACAGCCGGGCGACCACGAAGATCTGGCCGGCCGCCCCTTCGTTGGCCCGGCGGGACAGATGTTTGACCGGCTGGCGCAAGAGGCAGGGCTGGCCCGCGACGCGGTGTATGTCACAAACGCCGTCAAGCATTTCAAATTCACCCCGCAGGGCAAGCGCCGCATCCACCAACGCCCCGACCGGCCGGAAATAGAGGCGTGCAAATGGTGGCTGGACGGCGAAATCGCCGCGGTCCAGCCCCGCCTGATCGTCGCCATGGGGGCCACGGCAGCCTACAGCCTGACCGGCAATGGCAAGACCATGACAGCGCGGCGCGGCACCATCGAGACGCGGCGCGATGGCACCCCGGTGCTGTTGACGTTCCACCCGTCGTTTCTGCTGCGCCAGCCGGACGCCACGCGGCGGGCCGCCGACACCGCGCTGTTGCGTGGCGATCTGGCGCTGGCCGCGCGCTGGTTGGCGGGCACGGCGTAACGGCGCGCCGCAGAATCAGGTGTTGAACAGAAAGTGCAGAACGTCGCCATCCTTGACGACATAGGTTTTACCCTCGATCCGCATCTTGCCCGCTTCTTTCACCGCGGTTTCGCCACCAAGCGTGATGAAATCGTCAAAGGCGATGGTTTCGGCCCGGATGAAGCCCTTTTCAAAGTCGCCGTGGATCACGCCCGCCGCCTGGGGCGCGGGGGTGCCGGCGGGGATCGTCCAGGCGCGGGCCTCTTTCGGGCCAACGGTGAAATATGTCTGCAAGCCCAACAATTCATATCCGGCGCGGATCAGCCGATCCAACCCCGCCTCTTCGAGGCCCAGCTCGGTCAGGAACATTTCGGCCTCGTCGGGGTCAAGCTGGCTGATCTCTTCCTCGATCTTGGCGGAAATCACGACAATCCCGGCGCCCTGATCGGCGGCCATGGCGCGCACCCGTTCGGATTGGGAGTTGCCGGTGGCGGCGTCTTCTTCGGCCACGTTGCAGACATACAGGATCGGCTTCGAGGTCAGCAATTGCAACAACCGCCAGGCGCGGCGATCATCCTCGGCCACCTGCACGCTGCGCGCGGGTTTGCCCGCCTCAAGCACCTCTTGCGCGGCGGCCAACAGCCGGTCCTGCTGTGCCGCGTCCTTTTCACCGCCGCGCACCTTGCGCACAAGGCCCGCGCGGCGCCTCTCGATGCTGTCCAGATCGGCCAGCATCAGTTCGGTTTCGATGGTTTCGGCGTCTGCCACCGGATCAATCCGATCAGACACATGGGTGATGTCGCCGTCTTCGAAACACCGCAGCACATGGGCGATGGCATCACATTCGCGTATATTGGCAAGGAATTGATTGCCCAGCCCTTCCCCCCGGCTGGCGCCCTTCACGAGGCCCGCAATATCGACAAAGGTCATCCGCGTCGGAATCGTCGTTTTCGACTTGGAAATCGCAGCCAACTTGTCGAGCCGGGCGTCAGGCACCGCCACCTCGCCCACGTTGGGTTCGATCGTGCAGAAAGGGAAATTCGCGGCCTGTGCGGCGGCGGTGCGGGTCAGCGCGTTGAACAGCGTGGACTTGCCCACATTCGGCAGCCCGACGATACCCATCTTGAACCCCATGGCGCGCTCTCCTTGATCCGGTTTGGCGGCGTTCTAGGCCGGTGCGCCCAAAGCTGCAAGGTGATCCGCGCCACAGGGCAGCAGCGGGGCATTGATCTTGCCGCCGGATTCGCGCACACCCTTCGCGGACCCGAAGGAGATGAGCATGACACGGATCGACGCCAAATTCGCCGAACTGCGCGCGGCAGGAAAAAAGGCATTTGTTTCTTACGTCATGGCCGGCGATCCCGATTTGGAAACCTCATTGGCGCTGGTCAAGGGGCTGCCCGGCGCGGGCGTGGACATCATTGAACTGGGCCTGCCCTTTACTGACCCGATGGCAGACGGCCTGACGATTCAGCGCGCCGGACAGCGCGCCCTGGAAGGCGGCATGACACTGGACAAGACGCTGAACATCGTGCGCGAGTTCCGCAAGGGCGACAACACGACACCCATCGTGCTGATGGGGTATTACAACCCGATCTATTCGCGCGGCGTGCCCCGGTTTCTGGAACAGGCGAAAGAGGCGGGCATCGACGGGCTGATCATCGTCGATCTGCCGCCCGAGGAGGACGCCGAATTGTGCATTCCGGCACAGGCGGCGGGGTTGAACTTCATCCGCCTGGCCACGCCGACGACCGATGACGCGCGCCTGCCCAAAGTGCTTACCAACACCAGCGGGTTCCTGTATTATGTCTCGATCACCGGCATTACCGGCGCCGCCGCACCCGAAGCATCGGACGTGGCGCCTGAAGTGGCCCGCATCAAGGCCAAGACCGACCTGCCGGTCATCGTCGGCTTTGGCATCCGCACCCCCGACGTGGCGCAGGCGATTGCAGGCATCGCGGACGGCTGTGTCGTCGGGTCGGCCATCGTGGGCGAACTGGCCAGCGGCAAATCGGTGGAACAGGTGCTGCACTTCGTCAGCGAATTGGCCGACGGGGCGCACCGGGCCTGAACGGCCTTGGCTGGCCTGCGTCACTGACAGGCGGGGCACGCGCGCCATCGCTGGCAAAACGCGGTGCGAAAGGGACATCGTGATTTGGCGTTGCAACGGGGACGCTGCATTGGTAACGATTTCTTACCAATTCCCCGAAAGGTGCTGCCATGCCCGTAATCACCGAAATCGAAGACCTCAAGCGCCTGTACAAGCGCCGGGTTCCGAAGATGTTCTATGACTACTGCGAATCTGGCGCCTGGACGGAACAGACCTTTCGCGAAAACTCATCCGATTTCGACCTGCTGCGCCTGCGCCAGCGGGTGGCGGTGGACATGGCCGGGCGCAGCACCGCAACCACGATGATCGGTGAAAACGTGGCGATGCCCGTGGCCCTGGCGCCGGTGGGTCTGACCGGAATGCAACACGCTGACGGTGAAATCCTGGCGGCGAAGGCGGCGGAAAAATTCGGTGTGCCCTTTACCCTGTCCACCATGTCGATCTGCTCGATCGAGGACGTGGCCAAGGCGACGCGCAAACCGTTCTGGTTTCAGGTCTATACGCTGAGGGATACCGAGTTCATGGAGCGGCTGTTCGCCCGCGCCCATGCCGCCCGGTGTTCGGCCATCGTGATCACGGTTGATCTGCAAATCCTCGGCCAGCGTCACAAAGACATCAAAAACGGGTTGTCCGCCCCGCCCAAGCTGACCCCGAAATCCATCGCCAACATGATGACAAAGGTGCCATGGGGGCTGGAAATGCTGGGCACGCCCCGGCGGTTCTTCGGCAATATCGTAGGCCATGCCAAGGGGGTCAGCGACCCCTCGTCGCTGTCGTCCTGGACCGCCGAGGCGTTCGACCCCTCGCTCGACTGGGACCGGATCGCCGAGTTCAGGCGGATGTGGGGCGGCAAGGTGATACTCAAAGGCATCTTGGATGCCGAGGATGCCCGTCGCGCGGTGGATGTTGGCGCCGATGCGATCATCGTGTCAAACCACGGCGGGCGACAGTTGGATGGCGCACTGAGTTCCATCCGCACCCTGCCCGAGATCGTCGCTGCGGTGGGCGATCAGGTTGAGGTGCATCTCGATTCCGGCATCCGTTCCGGCCAGGACGTGCTGAAGGCGATGGCAATGGGCGCAAAGGGCACCCATATCGGACGCGCCTATATCTATGGCCTGGGCGCCATGGGACAACAGGGCGTGACCCGCGCGCTGGAGGTGATTCAGAAAGAACTGGACATGACGATGGCCCTGTGTGGCCGCAAGAACATTCACGATGTGGACCGTGACATCCTGTTGGTGGATGATGATTTCCACCGGTTCCGGCGCAACATTTGAAAAGGTGGTGTGGGGATGCAGGCCGCAAAGATGAGTATTTGAAGCAAGAAGAAGCCATTGCGCGGTGAATTGACAAAACCGCAGCGATTGATTTCATGGATGGCATGACGTTACCCGCTGGCAGACCCGACCGCCTGTTCGATCTGCGCTGGCAGCGCAGCGCGGACGATATGTTGGACGCGCTGACCCGCGTCTATGGCGCCCATGTCGACATGGCGGCGTTCACTGCCCGCCTTCACAGCCTGCTGGAACAGAAATGGGCGGCGCGCCCGCGTGATCTGCGCGATCTCGACCTCGCGCGCGACATCAGGCCCGACTGGTTTCTGAGCCAGGAAATGGTGGGCTATGTATTCTATGTCGATCGCTTTGCCGGGACGCTGAAAGATGTGCCGAAACACATCCCCTATCTGCAACGCCTCGGCGTTACCTATGCGCATTTCATGCCCTGCCTGAAACCGCGCCCCGGCGACAGCGATGGCGGCTATGCGGTGATGGACTACGGCGCGATCAATCCAGATCTTGGCACGATGCAGGAATTTCGGCGTGTCACCAAACGGTTGCGTGCCGCCGGTCTGTCCACCTGCATCGACATGGTGCTGAACCACACGGCAAAGGAACACGAATGGGCCGTCAAGGCGCGGGCGGGCGACCCGGCCTATCAGGCGTTCTATCGCATGTTCGACGACGACACCCTGTCGCGCCAGTATGAGGAAACGCTGGTTGAGGTATTCCCGAACCAGGCGCCGGGCAACTTCACCTTTTACCCCGAGATGGGCAAATGGGTCTGGACCACGTTCAACGAATACCAGTGGGATCTGAACTGGGAAAACCCCGATGTGTTTCTGGCCGTTCTGGGCATCATCCTTGACTTGGCCAACAGCGGGGCAGAGGTTTTGCGCCTGGACGCCGTCGCCTTCATGTGGAAACGCATGGGCACGATGTGCCAGAACCTGCCCGAGGTGCATGATCTGTTGCAGGCCATCGTCCAGGCCACCCGCATTGCGGCGCCGGCGGTAATCCACAAGGCCGAGGCCATTGTCGGCCCCCGCGACCTGGTGCCCTATCTTGGGGTGGGCCGCCACGCCGGGCGGGAAAGCAACATCGCCTATCACAACAACCTGATGGTTCAATATTGGTCATCGCTGGCGGCGCGCGACACGCGGATGATGTCCGATGTATTGGCACGGCATTTCCCCGAATCCTTCCGCCGCGCCAGTTTCGCCACCTATATCCGCTGTCACGACGACATCGGCTGGGCCATTGACGACGCCGACGCAGCACGGTTTCCGGGCATGTCGGGACCGGGGCATCGCAGGTTCCTGGCCGACTTCTATGCTGGTGTCTTCCCCGGTTCCTGGGCGCGGGGCGCCGATTTCCAGGTGAACCCGGAAACCGGCGACAAGCGCACGAACGGCAGCTTTGCATCTCTCGCCGGGCTGGAAGCCGCGCAGGAGTCGGGCGATGCGCGGCTGATCGACCTGGCGGTGAATCGCATCCTCATGGGGCACGCGCTGATCGCGTCCTTCGGGGGAATACCTCTGATCTATATGGGCGACGAAATCGGCCTGCCGAACGATCACGGCTATCTCGAAAATCCTGACAGGGCGGGTGACGGCCGCTGGATGCAGCGCCCCGCGATGGACTGGGGGGCGGCGATGGGCGCCGAGGCCGGCGACGACGCCCACGCCCACATCTGGCAGGGCACTCGACACATCCTGGCGCGGCGCAAGGCAACGGTTCAACTGGCAGGGTCGGTACCCACCCGCATCCTGCACACCGGTCACCCTTCGCTGTTCACATTCCAGCGGCTGGGCGACAACGCCACTCTGACGGCGGTGTTCAACTTCACCGAACATTGGCAAGAGGCGGGCGGTGACGCCCTGGGCCTGACTCCCGGCCAGTGGTATCACGATGCGCTGGCCGACCAACCCGCGCTGGAGGGGCACAATGCCTTGCACCTGCCCCCCTACGGCCGGGTCTGGCTGTTGCCCGCCACCTGACCTTCGCTGCGGCGCAACGGCAAAAGCATCGCCAGGATCGACAGCAAAAGCACGGCGACCAGTGCAAATGACACCCGCAAACTGAACAGTTCGGACAAAACGCCCATGATCGGCGGGCCAACGAAAAACCCCAGAAAACCGATCACCGCAGTGCGCGAGATCGCCTTCGTGCGCTGGGCCGGCGACACCCGCCGCCCCACCAGCGCCAGCCCCATCGGCGCCAGCACCGAAATGCCAAGCCCCAGCAATGCGAACCCGACATAGGCCATCGGCAGGTTAACCGCCATTGCCGCCAACAGCGCCCCTGCCGCAGACAGAACCGCCGCCCAGCGGATCACCAATGTTTCGCGCAGTCGGTCGACGATCAACTGGCCGGACAACCGCCCCACCCCCATCGTCAGCCCCAACATCGCCGGGCCAAAGGCCCCCTCGGCGGCACCGCCGCCCAGCGTCCGCTCGATATGCAGAGCCGACCAGGATTCGGCGGCATTTTCGGCCAGAAAAGCCACCAGAACAATGCCCCCGCCCCAAGCCACGATCATCCAGGGAAAACGACGCGCGACCGGGCCATCATCCGCCGGCACAGCAGCAACCGCCATGCGCATCCCAAGCGTCGCCAAAAGCGCCAGCGCCCCGAGGATTGCAAACATCTGCACCGGTGCCCACCCCGCCTCACGCGCAAACCCGGTCGTCACCGCCGCCGCCGCGTAGGCAAACGAAAACATTGCATGATTCAGGTTCATCAACGACCGGCCATGTGTGGCCTCAAGCTCGCTCACCCGCGCATTCATTACCACATCGGTCAGCCCCGAGGCCATGCCAACACAGGCCATGCACAAGGCGAACACCGCCAGATTACCCGCCAGCCCCGGCAACAGAAATGCCAGCGACAACAGCGCCGACGCAACCGGCAGCGCCCACCGTCCCAGCCGCGCATCGGCCAGCGGTGCCAGCCACATTGCCATCACCAGCCCCACCGCCGAAAACAGCAATGCCGCCCCAAAGGCCCCGTCCCCGGCCCCCAGCCCGGCCTTGATGACGGGCACAAAGGCGGCGAAACAGCCCCATAGTGCCCCCATCCCGGCAAAGGCGAGGGAGGGGGATCGGGACAGGCGCAAGGCGGACAGGATGCTCATGGCGTGCCTGTTGCCAGCGCAGGCAGGAACCGGCAAGGGCAAACCGATCAACCCGCGCGCCGATTTCAAACGCGGTAATTGAGTATTTTTACAAAGAAGAAACAGCGTGACTGCCCCCGGTTTCTTCTTTGAAAAAATACTCCCCCCGGAGGGTCGGCGATTTCGGCATGCGCTACGCCAGAAGGGCTTTCCAATGGCGGCAATTTCGCCTATTGCCACGCTCTCATGGGCGGACACCCTTGGAGGCCGCCCGAAACACAGACTCTATGGAGAATTACCATGGCTGGTCAAATCCCAGACATCCAGGCGCTGCCGCGAACGGGGACAGGCAAGGGGGCCGCCCGTTCCGCCCGCCGCGACGGGTTCGTTCCCGGCGTCGTTTATGGCGGGGGCGCCGACCCCTTGCCGATCAATCTGCCGTTCAATGCGCTGATCAAGCACCTGAAGGCGGGCCGCTTCCTGTCGACCCTGTTCAACCTCAAACTTGAGGGCCAGGACGACGTGCGCGTGATCTGCCGGGGCGTGCAGCGCCACGTCGTCAAGGATCTGCCGACCCACGTCGATTTCATGCGTTTGCACCGTACCAGCCGCGTGTCGCTTTTCATCCCTGTCGAGGTTGTGGGCGAAGAAGACTGCCCCGGCCTGCGCAAGGGCGGTGTGCTGACCATGGTGCGCCCCGAGGTTGAATTGCGTTGCACCGCCGGCGACATTCCGGAAAAGATCACGATTTCCGTGGCCGGTCTGAACATCGGTGACACGATCACGATTTCCTCGGTCAAGCTGCCCGAGGGCACACGCCCGACGATTGACCGCGATTTCGTGATTGCCAACCTGTCGGCGCCCGCCGGTCTGGTCTCGTCTTCCGCTGAAGACGAAGAGGATGAGGCCGCAGAGGACTGAACCTTCCGTGCCCGACGTGGCGTTGTCTGTTCTATTCGTGAAACGGGGCCCTTCGGGGCCCCGTTTTCATTGCCGGGTGCCGGGCGATCAGGACGCGGCATCGTCACGGTCGGGCCAGCGCAATTCGGCCTTCATCGCCTCGAGAAAGGCAACGGGGCGCGCTGCGCTGTGGCCTGCCTGCGCTGCAAGCTCAAGCGCCGCGGCAAAGACGCGGTGGGTGTCGTCGAACTGGGCACGCGCCTTGGTCCAGTCCAGAAATGCCATGCCAGCGAGGGGCTGAATATCGACAATCACGTCGCCCCGGGCATCCAGGGCGCGCAAGCGGCGTTGGGCGTTCACGTTGAACACCCGCGCCAGCACCGCTATGGCCGAGGGAAACCCGTCACGGGTGGTGCGGTGGCGCAGGGGCACTGTCAGCACCTGCCACAACACGGCGGCCCGGCCCGGCAAGCTGTCATAGGGGGCGCCACTGGGCCAGTGGGTGTCACGCACCAGGTTCAGCAGCAGTGCAGGCCCCGGTTTGCGCGCTTGCATTGCCTTGATCGGCGCGTTGTCGATCATTGCGCCGTCGACCAATATGTCGCCGGCCTCTGTCACCCAAGGCGGAAACACCGCCGGGATCGACGTGCTGGCCCGCACCGCCTGCCACAGCGGACCTTGGTCCAGCAGGGCAACGTCATTGCGCGACAGGTTGGTGGCGACGGCGAAAAAGGGCAGCGGCAGATCCTCTATTTCATGCGCGCCGAAATGCTTGCGCAGCGCGGCATCGAACAACGTCGGGTCGAGAACACTGTAGCGCGGCAAGGTATAGCGCCCCATGGCGCGGCTGCGCAGGAACACATCCTCGCACAGCGCCATCACCTCATCGGGATGGCGGCCCAGGGCAAGCGCCGCGCCCATGGCCGCCCCGGCACTGGTGCCGCCCACCATGTCAAACGTCAGCCCATGTTCGCCCAGAGCCTTCAGGGCGCCCAGATGCGCCGTTCCCTGCGCCCCACCACCGCTGAGCACGAGGCCGAGCGCCCGCCCCTCGATAAAGCGCAACAGGCGGGCGATCTGTTCCGGGGCATCCAGTGCGATGTGCAGGTGACGGTGCGGCTGGCGGCGGGTCAGCCACAGCGCGGTGCCACTGATCGCCGTGCCCCGTGCCGCACGCCACAGCACCAGCGACACCGGCGCACCCGCACCGGGCCGCCGCAGCGCCGGGGCCGACAGATCGGGTGGTCGTGCGAGCGGCGCAAAATCAAATATCTCATCCACTTCGCCCAACAGGCTGTCGGGCGGCGCGATCAGCAGAACGCGCTGGCCCGCCGCCTCAAGGCGGTGCAGCTCTGCAAGGGGGTCGCGCGCATGGCCGCCCCACACGACCGCCCATCCCTCAAGGCCCACAGCCAGTGCAGACACCACCGCGTCGGGCACATCGCCCAGAAATGCGACGCTGCGCGGTGCAAGGGGCCGCATCGGCGGGGCGGTTCGGCTTGTCTCGGCCAGGCGCCGAGCCAGGCTGGCCATGATCGCCTGATTGATCTGTGGAACATTCTGCGCCAGCCTGTCCCACTGGGCGCGGCCCAGGGCCAGAACAGTACCGCTGCGCGCCGCGACCACATCGGCAGACCGCAGGCCGCCGGCAAAGAACGCAATTTCGCCAATCGGTTCGCCCGCACCGATGTCGGCAATGGCATGGCCCCGGGTGCGCACCGTGAACCGGCCGCGCAGGACAAGATACAGATCATCAGCAACCGCCCCTTCGGTGATCAGATGCATCCCCTGTTCAACTTCGATCCGCCGTGCCGCCGACAGAAGCTGGGCAAGATGCGCAACGCTGAGCCCTGACAAAAGCCGGGTCTGACGCAGGGCGCGGATGGCGGGGTCATCGGGGGCGGTCATCGGGGGCTACGCTGATATGGCGGTTGAAGAGGGCCTGCCGGACCTTGGCCAATATCCGGACCACCACGAAGGAAAGGTTCACAGGACAGCAAAGGCAGGGGTGGTGACTGCAAAAAGGGCCGCAGCATATCGCGCGGCCCTTTCGATCGGGCATAGTGGCCCGGTGGCATCATAAAGGGCGCGGTTACAGGCCCCACTTTTCCCGGGTTGCCGCGAAGAAACCGCCGGCCTCTTTCACCTTGATCCAGTTGTTGACATAGTTGATCCACACCTGATCGGCCTGGGGCAACAGCATGGCAATCGGCGAGGGCGCGCGGGGTTCGGCATTCTTTACCCGGACGACCCCAAAGCGCTCGGCCAGATCGGCACCTTCGATGTTCGAGGTCACAAATACATCGGCCCGGCCCGCCAGCACCTCTTGAAAGCCACGCGCCGGGGCCTCGACCACCTTGATTTCGGCGTTGGGAAACCAGGTTCTGATGAAACCTTCGAATGTCGTGCCCAACTCGGTCGAAACTGTCACGCCGGGCTGGTTGATCGAGTCGTATCCGTCAAACTTGTCGGCATTGGCGGGCATGGTGAACGGAAACATATCGGCCGACAGATAACTGTCGGAAAAACCGGCCACCTTGGCGCGCGTCGGGCTGATGCTGGCACTGCCGGTCATGTGGTATTTGCCCGCCACAACGCCGTTGACCAGGGTTTTCCAGTCGGTCGGCACGAATTCCACCGTCACCCCCAGATCCTTTGCCAGTTCGGTCATCACGTCGATGTCAAACCCTTTGTAGCTGTTGGTCGCCGGATCACGCTGGGTCATCGGCACCCAATCGCCGGTCGTCCCTACCTTGAGCACCCCGCCGTCAAGAATTTCGTTCAGCACCGATTGTGCGCTGGCGCCCGCCGCAACCGCCAAACCCAAAGTCAGGGCAGCAACGCCCATAAGTTTTCTCAACATCTTCATCTCCTTGTTGCACCGACCCCCAAGCGGGATACCGATATTATGCCCTTGTCGCGTGACATAGACCACTATTAACATGCGACAACGGCCATCCCGCCATACGCCTGCCCAGGAGCATCCGTTTGCCCGATTCCGCCATCGAAATGATCGGTGTCAACAAGTGGTTTGACGACTTTCATGTGCTGAAAAACATAGATCTGACCGTCGCCAAGGGCGAAAAGGTGGTGATCTGCGGCCCATCCGGTTCGGGCAAATCCACCGTCGTGCGCTGTATCAACCGGCTGGAACGTCACCAGAAGGGCGTCATCCGGGTTGATGGCATCGAGCTGACCGATGACGAACGCAGCATCATCGCCATCCGGTCGGAGGTGGGCATGGTGTTTCAGCAGTTCAACCTGTTTCCACACCTGTCGGTGCTGGACAACCTGACCCTCGGCCCGATCAAGGCGCGCGGCCTGTCGCGCCGCGACGCAGAGGACCGCGCGCGCCAGTACCTTGACCGCGTGCGCATTCCCGAACAGGCCGACAAGATGCCGGGCCAGTTGTCGGGCGGCCAGCAACAGCGCGTGGCGATTGCGCGCTCGCTGTGCATGGAACCCAAGGTTTTGCTGTTCGACGAACCCACATCGGCGCTTGACCCCGAGATGATCTCCGAAGTGCTGGATGTGATGATCGGCCTGGCCGAAGACGGTATGACAATGGTTGTGGTGACCCACGAAATGGGCTTTGCGCGCAAGGTGGCCGACCAGATGGTGTTCATGGACGCGGGTGAAATCGTGGAATCCGGCCCGCCGGGGCCGTTTTTCGAGGCGCCCAAATCGGCGCGCTGCCGTCAATTCCTGTCGCAGATCCTGAAACATTGAGGGCCGCCATGCGCACCCCCGCCGTTCTTGCCCTGCTGTTGGTGTTGGGCGCCTGTTCGTCCTCGGCCACCTGGGGATGGTATGTGATCGACCCGCGCACGGCCCAAGGCTGGACCAACGTCAAATTCCTGTTCAACGGCATGGCGGCGACGATCCAGTTGTCGTTGCTGGCGGCGGCGATTTCAATGGCGGTCGGGCTGTTGGTTGCATTGCCCGGTTTTTCGGAAAAACGCGGCTGGCGCATCGTAAATCGGGTGTATGTCGAATTCATCCGTGCGATTCCGTTGTTGCCGATGCTGTTCTGGGTGTTTTACGGTCTGCCGCTGATCTTTCGGTCCATGGGGCTGAACGTACCGATCGACGCGTTCTGGGGCGCGGTCATTACCCTGGCGATTTCGGATTCGGCGTTCACATCAGAAATCTACCGTTCGGGCATCCAATCCATCGCCAAGGGCCAGACCGAGGCGGCCCAGACCATCGGGCTGACCCGGGCGCAAACCATGCGTTATGTGATTCTGCCCCAGGCGATTCGCCGCATCCTGCCGCCGCTGGCCAACCAGTTCATCTATATCGTCAAGATGTCGGCCTTTGCGTCGGTGATCGGGATGCAGGAACTGACCCGCCGGGCCAATGAACTGGTGGTCACGGAATATCGCCCGCTGGAAATCTATACCCTGCTGATCTTTGAATATCTGGTGCTGGTTCTGGTGATCAGCGCCGGTGTGCGGTGGCTGGAACGCCGCATGGGCAGCAACGAAAGGGGCTGAAATGGACGACTGGAACGCCTTCATGGCGCGCACCCTGCGCGAGGTTGACACGCTGTCGCAGGAAATTCCCGATAGTGTGGCCGGGTTCAACGCCATGGGACAGGCCGCCAAGACCAACGGCGCATTGTCCGAAAAGACCAAGGAGCTGATCGCCCTGGGCATCGCCATCGCCACCCGCTGTGACAGCTGCATCGGGTTTCATGTCAAATCACTGGTACGGCTGGGCCTGACGCGGGATGAGCTGTGCGAAGCCTTGGCGATGGCGATGTATATGGGCGGCGGGCCGTCCTATGCATTTTCTGCCAAGGCGCTGGCAGCGTTCGACACGTTCTCAGCCAACGGGTGAGTCGGGCGTCGCACAGCGGCACCGCGCGTGGGTGCAAATGCGCGCGGCACATGGTTGTCAATATGCGGCTTACAGAGATGGTGCAGGCGGCGGCAAACGCGCCAAGCGGGCATCCTCTGACCGGTCACAGCGCAGTTCGACCAGCGGCCAGGACAGTTTGTGCGAAATGGATCCGCAGCGCGGCATAGCTTGGAACCGGGCAAACGCCATGTGCAACCCCCGCGTCGTTTCACCCCTCGGGCAGCCAACCGTGATACAGCGGATGATCCCGCCCCAAGGGCAGTGTAACCGGCGCATTGGCGCGTGCCGAGGCATAGAGAGCGGTCACAAATTCAAGGCTGCGCCGCCCGTCCTCCAACGTCACCTCGCGCCCGGCTTTGCCGTCCAGCGCATGTGCCAGCGCCTCGAACATTCCGGCGAACCCTGCCTTGGCGGTGGGCACCTTGGCCAAAACCGCATCAATCCGGCTCTGCTGTGTCGGGGCACGGGCGGTGAAGGACCACGCCTTTTCCGCCAGCGAATATGGCGCATGATCGGATTCGACGGTAAAGCCTTCAAAACACAGGCGCAACCGGCTGGTGTCATCTGCCGCGCCCAGGGTGACCGAACTGCTGATCAGCGCGCCGTCGCCCATACGGATCGACAGAGCGGCGCAATCTTCCACCTCAATGTCGTTCACCCGTGTCGCAATGTCGGCAAACACCTGTGCGACCGGCCCGATCAGCCAGGGCAACAGATCGTGGATGTGGATCGCGTGACCCAACAGGGCACCGCCCCGCTCGCCCGCCCAGGTGCCGCGCCACGCGATGTCGTAATAGGATGCCGGCCGGTTCCAGTGGGTTTCCAGCGTACCGGCAAAACACCGCCCGGCCAGCCCCGCGTCAATCAGCGCGTGCAACTGCGCCGTGCCCAGGCCATAGCGGTATTGAAACACCGGCGCCACGGTGCCGCCACTTTGCGCCACCTTTTCAATCAGCAGATCCGCCTCGGCCAATGAGGCGACCAGAGGCTTTTCGCAGACCACGATCTTGCCCGCGTCCAACCCCGCCGTGATGGCGGAAAAGTGCAGGTGGGGCGGTAGACATATATCGACGATATCCACCTGCGGATCGGCCAGTATCACATTGTAATCGTTCGCATGGATCACACCGGGATGGGTCGCCGCCAAGGCCCCGCCGCGCACGGCGTCAAGATCGCAAATGCTGTGGATCTCAAAAAGGTCGGGCAAGGCGGCATAGCCCCTCAGATGCTCGGCCCCGATGCCGGCCCCGATGATCGAGACCCGGCGTTTCACGATGCCATTTCCTGTGCCCGGATCGCCAGTTCCATGGCGGTGAAGGTGTGGCGCTGGCCCACGGCGGTTTCGCTGCGATCCTGCACATCGGCGACAAGGCGCGGGAAATAGGGCAGCGGCATGGCAGAGCAATCAATGTGCACGTTTTCCTCGCCATTCACCAGATACAGGTTGCCGGTGCGGTGAGGCTGGCCGATTTCGGTGTATTTGCGCAGTTCGATCTGGCCTTCGGTGCCCTGAAGAAACAGCCGCCCGTCACCCCAGGTGGGCATCGCGTCGGGGGTGAACCAATCCACCCGCACATAGCCATGACCCTGCGGCGAGCGCAGCACGATTTCACCAAAGTCCTGAAAGCCGGGATGATCGGGCATTGTTGTATTTTCAACAGCCGCATGGGCAATTTCGGCCGTGTCTGACCCGGTGAAATGCAGGAATTGGTCAATCTGGTGGCTGCCGATGTCACACAGGATGCCGCCGAATTTTTCGGCGTGAAAGAACCACTCGGGCCGGGTTTTCAGATTTTGCTTGTGCGGCCCCATGCCCAGGGTCTGCACCACCCGGCCGATGGCGCCCGCCGCCACAAGTTCTTCGGCCTTGGCCACCGCCGCCACCTGGAAGCGTTCGGAAAAGTTCACCGTCCAGATACGCCCGGTGCGCGCCTGAACCTCGCGCAGGCGGGCCAGCTGTTGCATCGTGGTGCAACCGGGCTTGTCCACCATCACATCCTTGCCGGCCTCCATCGCCGCGATGGCCAGATCGGCGCGATCACAGGGAATGGCGGAAATCAGCACCATCTTCACCTCGGGATCATCGAGGATGCTGCGATAATCCGCCACCTGATCAATCTGCGGAAAGGTTTCGCGGAATTTCTCCTCGGTCACCGCCGGGCCGCCTGTCCACCACTGGGCACAGCTGCACCCCTCGGCCAACATGCCCGACAACATCCCGAAGATATGGCCATGGTCGATCCCCATGACGCCCAATTTGATTGGCATTCAGACCTCCACTCGGGCGCCCGTGCGCCCAGAGATTTCAAGTGCCGCTATCAGACGATGAACGTCAAGGGCGGCGCGCCCCGGCACCATCGGCGGGCGGTTTTCACGCAAGGATTCGGCAAAATCGACAATCACGGCGCGGTGCCAGTCCGAGGTGAAGGCCATCGGATCGGCCCCTGCCCCGCTGCTGGTGGCGGCGCCGAAGGTTTCGCTGCGCCCGTCCTGCCAATCGAGTGACAGCAGATTGGTGTCGATCCGGGCCGAGCCATTGGCAAAGTGCAGTGTTATGGTTTCGCCCCGACCCGGAAAGCTGGCCGTGGTGGCCGACAGGGTGCCAACGGCGCCATTGGCAAAGGCCAGGCCGGCGCTGACGAAATCTTCCGACTCCATGCTATGAAACCCCGTCGTCGCGGTCATCGCCGTGACATGGGCCACCGGCCCGGTCAGCGACAGCATCAGGTCCAGCGTGTGGATCGCCTGCGAAATCATCACACCGCCGCCGTCGCGGGCATAGCTGCCCCGCCCCGGCGCATCGTAATAGGATTGCGGTCGCCACCACGGCACATGCACCTCGGCCAGGCGCAACGGCCCCAGATCAGGCAGCAGCGCGCGCAGATCCCGCACCACGGGCCGCGCGCGATGTTGCAGCATGATGCCCAGGGGCACCCCCGCCGCTTCGCAGACATCAACCAGGGCGGTGGCCGCCGGGAAAGTACGCTCGACCGGCTTTTCCATAAGGATCGGTTTGCCTGCCGCCGCCAGCGCCGCCACAATGTCGGCGCGGGCATTGGGCGGCGTCGTCAGGATCACAAAGTCGATATTGTCCAAGGCGATCTGCCCGACCGAGTCGTAAGACCGCGCGTCAAGCTTATGTTTCGCAATGAAATCCCGACGGTGCCCCGGATCACGCGAAAACACCCCAGCCAGTTTTATGTCGGTTTTCTTCAAGGCATCGACATATGTGCCCGCCACCATGCCAAGCCCGATCAGTGCCACCCTCATGCGTCAGCCCGCCCGTGCAACAGCAGCGCGCGTTCGCCTTCGCCCGCGAAGATGTGGAACCGGGTCGGATCAAACGTTACCCCGATGTCCTGCCCGCGCCGCAGGGGAATCTGTTGCGCCAGTTGCACCGTCAGCGTTTCACCGTTGGCAAAGACAGTGTAGATATACGTCACCGCGCCCAGTTGTTCAAAATTCTGCACCTTGACGGTCATGTCCCCCGCCCCCTCAAGCGACACACCAATGGTTTCCGGGCGCAGACCCAGGGTGCATTTTTCAGCAGCGCTCAGGGTTTCGCCCAGTCGCACGGGCATTTTCAGGCCGCAATCCATGGTTAACGTGCCATCCGGCGCAAGGTTGCCAGACAGGAAATTCATCTGCGGTGCCCCCAGAAACCCCGCCACGAACTTGTTGCAGGGCCGGTTGTACAGCTCCAGTGGTTTGCCCACCTGCTCGATCTTGCCGGCGCGCAGCACCACGATGCGATTCGCCATGGTCATCGCCTCGACCTGATCGTGGGTGACATAGATCATCGTGTTGCCCAGTTGCGCGTGCAGGTTGGCAATTTCCACCCGCATTTGCAGGCGTAGTTCGGCATCAAGGTTCGACAGCGGTTCGTCGAACAGGAAAATCTGCGGTTCGCGCACGATGGCCCGGCCGATGGCAACCCTTTGACGCTGGCCACCCGACAACTGGCCGGGGCGACGGGCCAGCAACATTTCGATCTGCAACAGCGTGGCGGCATCATCGACCCGGCGGTCGATTTCCTCTTTCGCCATGCGCAGGTTTTCCAGACCGAAGGACAGGTTTTGGCGAACGGTCATGTGCGGGTACAGCGCATAGGACTGAAACACCATCGACAGCCCGCGTTCCGACGCCGGCACGCTGTTGACCCGCCGGTCCTGCAACAGGATATCGCCCGAGCTGGGGTCGTCCAGCCCGGCAATCAGCCGCAGCAACGTGGATTTGCCACAGCCCGAAGGGCCGACAAACACGACGAATTCGCCCTCTTCAATTTGCAGGTCGATCCCGTGGATCACCTGCACGGCGCCCCAGGATTTGCGGATATGTTTCAGTTCCAGTGCGTGCGCGGTCATGTCAAACCTGTCGTGAAATTCATTTGAGCCCCGTTGTGGCGATGCCGGTGGTGATAAAGCGTTGCAGCCACACGAAAACCAGCGTGATGGGAATAAGCGACACAACCGTCATCGCCAGGATATAATGGAACTGGCTGTCAAACTCGCCCGAGAACGTGGTCAGGCCAATTTGCAGCGTATGCGCGGACGGATCGGAAATCAGCACGATCAGCGGCCACAGAAAATCATTCCACCGCCAGATCACCGACAGGATCGCCAGAACCGACAGCGCCGGCAGGCTGAGCGGCAGAACGATGCGCCAGAAGATGCGCCATTCGCTGGCCGCGTCCATGCGCGCCGCCTCCAACAGCTCATCCGGGATAGTCAGCATGTACTGGCGCAACAGGAAAACACCGGTTGGCGTGGCGGCGGCGGGGATGATGACGCCCCAAAGGCTGCCGAAAATGCCGAAGGACCAGACGACGAAAAACAGCGACACAAGGATGATCGACGACGGGATCAGAAGGGTGGCGACGATCAGGATGGTAAAGGTCAGCCGTCCACGAAACTGGTATTTCGACAGGGCAAAGGCGGCCATGGCGTTGATCAGCAGAGTGATCAACGTCGCCACCACGGTGACGAAGACACTGTTGAACAGGTAAGTGAAGAAAGTGAAATTGGTCTGCCCGTTGCGCCCCAGGATCGGGTCGAGGTAATTTTCCGTGGCGATGCGGATTTCCTCGTTCGGCTCCAGTTGCGTGCGTGGTACCTTGAACACATTGGCCGGGTCGTCGATCGCGGCCACATCGGTTTCGACGCGGGTCGGCCCGGCCTTGAACACCTCTTGGGTGTTGCCCGCCGCGTCTGTATATATCCAGGTGGTTTTCAACCCTTCACCCTCGATCAAGCGTTCGACCTGCGACATCGGCAAAAGGCGGGTGTCGAAGCTTGAGACCGCGCGTTCGTTCTTGACCGAGCTGAGAAATGTCCACAGCACCGGCACAAGGATCAGCAGCACCCCCAGCGCAAGATACCCATAGGCCAAAAGATCGGCGGCGCCGATCCTGTCGGCCTTGTCGGGGTTGCCCTTGGTGCGGGTCAGAAAGGTTGCAAGGCCCATGGTCACAATCCCGATTGGCGGCGCGTGATGAACAGCTGAAAGAAGGTGAATACCGCGATCACCACCGCCATCAGCACCGATCCCGCCGCCGCCGAACCATAGGCCGGCCGGTCACCGGTAAAGGCGGTTTCATAGATGTGCTGCACGATCATGAAGGTTTCGCGCCCCGGCCCTCCGCCTGTCAACAGCCACACCTCATCGAAAATCTGGAAACTGCGGATCAGCGACAGCACAAGAACCACCACCAGCGTCGGCATGACCAACGGCAGGGTGATGCGGTAAAAGGCGCGCGCCGGTTTGGTGGCATCCATCTTGGCCGCCTCGTACAGATCAGACGGAATCGCCTGCAACCCGGCCAACAGGATCAGCATGTAAAATCCCATATGGCTCCAGGTGAAGACGAAGATCAGCCAGAAGAACGGCCAGCCGGTGTTCGGCGTGACCAGCCAGTTCACCGGGCGGAACCGTTCAAAGGAGAAAACTGCGTCAAACTGTATCGTCAGCAGCAAAGCCATGGCCACTGCGGTAAATCCCATCACCACCCAACGCGCCGCCGGATGGGCAGTGGACACCAGCCACACCAAACCGGCACCCAAGGCAAGGCCCAGCCACAGCGACGGCAGCGCCTGAAACCCAACCATGCGCAGCGGGCTGGCCCAGGTGAACACCGCAACGAACAACAACGCGAACAAGCCCGCCCAGGCCAGCGATGGGTCGGCTGCCGCGCGCAGGGTGCGTTCGCTGGCCACGAACAGCAGGATGGCGAACAGAATGGTTGCCACCATGTCGAAACCGGCCATGCCCGACAGCGCGGTCATCACCCCTGTCGCATCGCCCAGGGTTTCGTTCAGGATGCCCTTGCGGTGCAAAACCCAGTTCCAGATATTGGCAATCACCACGGGCGACAGCATGACCGGATAAAAGAACATCGCGCGCCAGAAGCCGCGCCCGACCAGGTTCTTGTTGACCACCAGGGCGGTGGCCAGGGCGGCGGCGCACAGCACCGGCACCTGAATGGCCACGAACATCAGGGTGTTGGCCATGCCGCGCCAGAACGAAAACCCTTCGTTGGAGCAGGTGCGCGGATCGAAATAGCTTTCACATTGAAAAATCGCGCTGTAATTCGCGCCGCCGACCCAGGGCCGGTCAAACAGGCTGATCGACGATCCGCCGGTGAAGCTGACGTAAAAGTTCAGGATCATCGGCGCAAAGGTGAAAAACCCGAAGATCAGCATGTTGGGCAACAACAGGGCATAGGGCACGCCACTGCGGCCAAACAGACTCTGGGCCAGTTCCACGGGAAAACCCAGCAGATCCATCGCAAAATTCGGGATCTGCGCCAGCCGATAGCGGCGCCGCGTCAACAGCCACAGCGTGCCGCCGCCCAGCCACAGGATACCAATGATCAGGCTCGCAAGTCCGGCGATGCTCATGGCGGGCGGTCCTCGGGATGGGGTTGGAAAGGGGGGCCACCGTTTTCGGCGGCCCCCAGAGGACACGGGCCAAGGCCCGGCCTTCTGCGTGATCCGGCCAGCGCGCCGCGATCAGTTGGCCTTTGTTGCGATCTCTTCTTCGATCTTGGCCATCGCTTCGTCCAGCGTCAGATTGCCGTTCATCGCCTCGCCCAGAAACTGGGCAGTGGCGTTGAAGATGACAAAGTTCACCGGGCTGCCTTGCAGGGCATAGGCCTGGGGCGTCTGTTCGGCTGCGGCAACCGCCATCTTGGCAAAAGCGTTCAGCCCTTCTGCCACCCGCTCATCCGCGCCGGCCGCGACATAATCCAGACCCTCTTTCTGCAACTCGGCATGGGCAGGAATGGCGTAGGTGCGGGCGTACCATTCCCTCGCCTGCTCTTTCTCGGCCATCCACGAAATGAACCCGGCCACGGCTTCGGGCGCATCGGTGCCGGCAAACCCGACCAGGCCGGTTCCGCCCGGCATCACGCCACAGCCTGCGGGCCCACAAGGCACCGGCGCCACGGCCCAGTCGAACTTGTCACCGACGTTGTTCAACACGTTGGCCGCGTTCCACGACCCGGACATGTAGAACGGCACATCCTGGTTGAAGAACATCTCGTTGCCATTGGCATATTTGCTGCCCGACACGGCGGGCCAGATGTCGGCGGGCATAAGGCCCGAGGCGTGCCAGTCCAGCATCATCTGGCTGAACGTCCTGAAGCCTTCGTCGACAATAAGCTTGCCGTCGGCATCAAAATACTTTGCGCCGTATGACATGGCCGGTCCGGCCATACGGTGGCCGGTGCGGTCCATCACCATGCCGGCATAGCTGCCCACGTTGTCCATCACCTGCTGCGTCGCCGCCGCCCAGTCTTCCCAGGTTGCGCCGGGGGCGGGCAGATCGACACCGGCCTCTTCGAACATGGTCAGGTTCACATAGGGGCCGGTCACCGTCATTTCGGTGTGGAACCCAAAGATGCCATCCGGCTTGCCCGCCCGATACCACGGCAGGACGGCGCCATAGGCGGCCTCCCAGGCGGCGGCGTCAACGTAGGGGGTCAGGTCCAGATAGAATGGATTGAGACCGCCCAGATTGGTGACAAAGGCCATATCGGGGCCTGAACCGGCCTCAAGCTGTACCGACAACTGTTCGCGGATCACGTCATAGCCCACGACGTTGAGCTTGATCGTCACATCGGGGTTGATCGCCTGATAGCGTTCGGCGAATTCCTGAATGATCGCAGCCTTGCCATCAACATCGCTGATCATCAGGGCAATATCCGCCGCGTTGACAGCGGTGCCGAACGACAGCGCCAGAACCGATGCCGTGCCCAAAGCCACCGCCCGGCGGGCGCGTATGGTTGTGTTGGTCATGTTTCCTCCCAAGGATTGATACTGTGTCATCCAGCATTAGCACGATAGTGCGCAGCAAAGATGACAGCGTCAATAGACTGTATCAATAGAGTATCAATTTTTCTCGGCAAGGGCCCGCCCCGCTCCGCATCCGGTCTGATCTGCGGGGCGATCCGTGGCCCGGCCCAGGGTTTGCATCAGAAATCGCATCACCCGCGCCCGCATGGCCGGGGTTTCGGCATGGGCGAGATCCTCCTCGACATGGAACTGCACCGCCGCGCCCGAACCCGCCGCGTCATAGGCCGATTCGACATCATGCCGGGCGCGGGCAAAGGCGGCGGGCGGCGTGCTCCAGTCCTGCAAGCCGACACAGTGCAGCACAGGGCGCGGCGCAGACAACCCGGCCACCTGACCGGTGCGCGCCTTGGCCAGCAGGCCGGGCACCGTCATATAGTTGCCGTGCCCGTCATGGGCACCGCTGTCGATCAGCACGCCCATATCGGCAAAACAGCACATGCTGACCGCCGCAGCGAGACGCGGCTCCACCGCCGCCAGCCACCAGGCCAGGGTGCCGCCCATGGAAATGCCCATGGCCCCGATGCGCCCGCCATCAACCCCCGGCTGCGCCGCCAACCAGTGCAACCCCGCCACCTGTTCGGCCAGCATCTGCCCGAACAGGGTGCGCCCCTGCCACAGCCGTGCCTTTGCGGTGGCGTTTTCCTGCATATCGGCCCGCGCCCCGAAACAGGGCATGTCGAGGCACAGCACGCCAAATCCGGCGGTTACCAGCGCCTCAGCATAAGGACGGCTCAGCGCCGGCCGCCCCAATGCCAGCTCATCCTTGCCGATGTCATAGCGCCCGCCGTGGGCATGAATATACAACAGCGCAGGTGCCGGCTCCGGGCCATGCGGCGGCAGATACACCGCAGGCACGGGCGTGCCCTGATCCGTGACAAACACCAGTGTCTGCACAGCACCGTCGCCCGTGATCGTACACTCCGTGAAGTGGCGCGCGCCCACCTCGCCCCCCAACAGCGCCAGAACCTCTGCCCGCGTGATCGCCATCGACACCCCTCTTTCCTGCGCGCCACCTTGCACAACCGCGCCCCACGGGCAAACGCCGCAGTATCGGCTGCGGCCTTTCCCGCTTCACGTTCTCGGCTTCGAAAAAACTGTTGTTCCGCTTGTTCCAGGGTTTTATGGGTTATGTCTCGACATTAGCCAGTTGCGCTGAGCGACGGCGCATTGGATCACATTGTCATGACGCACCCTTCTGCCTTGCTTCGCGGCCTTCTGCCGCCCCGCCCGGTGCTTTCGCACACCGCGTTGAACCTGATCGTCGCCACCTACATCATGGCGCTTCTCAACTTCGGCTTCTGGACGCGGCTTTTTTCGGCCTTGCCCGAGGCGCCGCTGACCGCTGCGATTTTCGGCCTTGCCGTCTGGGCGCTGACGCTGCTGTTGCTTGAGCTTTTGGGGCCGTCGCGTTTGCAGCGCCCCGTTGCGGCGGTGCTGATCGTGATCGCGGCCAGCGCGCAATATTACGAGCGCGCCTTCGGTGTCCTGATCGACCGGGAGCTGGTGCGCGCGATCATCGAAACCACCGCCGCCGAGTCGCGCCACCTGATGACGCCCGAAATGGCCGGTACGCTGTTGCTGACCGGCGGGTTGCCAGCCGCCCTTGTATTCTGGCCCCGGGTGCGGCGTGTTGCAGGCTGGCACACGCTGTGGCGCTGGCCGCTGGGGGTTACGCTGTCGGTTGCGCTTATGGTGGGGGCGCTGTTCAGCCAATATAAAGACTATGCCGCGATGCTGCGCGAACGCCGCGATCTGATGAGCAGCTATCAGCCCGGTGCCTCGATTGCCGCCGTGGTCAAATTCGCCCGCGAGGAATTCAAGACCGCCGATCCGGTCGTCGCCCCTGTCGGTACAGATGCAAGGCCCGGCCGCTTTCTGGCCATTGCGGAAAAGCCGGTTCTGCTGGTCGTTTTCTTGGGCGAAACCGTGCGGGCCCAAAACTTTGGCCTGAACGGCTATGCCCGCGACACGACGCCGGAATTGCGCAAGCGTGACGTGCTGAACTTTTCCCAAGTGACCGCCTGTGGCACATCGACGGCGGTGTCTGTGCCCTGCATGTTCTCCCCCCTCGCGCGCGAAGATTATTCACGCGAAGGGTTCATGGGCAACGAAACCCTGCTGGACGTGTTGGACCACGCCGGGATCGACGCCCAGTGGTGGGACAACAACACCGGCGATCAGAACATCGCCAAGCGCACCGGCTGGCAAAACATCACGGCCTTCCTGCCCGAAAATTTCTGCGACGGTGAATGTCAGGACACCGCGTTCCTGCCGTTGATCGACAGGACGTTGGCCGAAATGACGACAAACACCGTTCTTGTGCTGCACATGATCGGCAGCCATGGTCCGTCATATTACCTGCGCTATCCGACCGACCGGGCGGTGTTCCAGCCCGATTGCCGCACGGCGCAATTCTCGGACTGCACAACGCAGGAGATCATCAACGCCTACGACAATTCGATCCTGGAAACCGACCGGGTGCTGGCCGCGACGATCGACCGGCTGGCGGCAGCCGACCGGGTCAGCGCCGCCATGCTCTATGTTTCCGATCATGGTGAATCGTTGGGCGAGGGCGGGTTGTTCCTGCATGCCGCCCCGGCTTTCATGGCGCCGGAACAACAGACCCAGGTTCCGATGGTTCTGTGGCTGTCCCGGCGTTTTGCCGATGCCATGGCGTTGGACCGCGATTGTCTTGCGGCGAAATCCGATGAGCCGATCAATCACGACAACATCTTCCACACCGTGCTGGGCCTGATCGACATCGAAACGACCGCACGCGCCACCGGCCTGGACCTGACAGCGGATTGCCGCACGGTGCGCTCGTGAACAAAAA
>Ga0100398_1000070_pt1 | contig 89856 bp, 81 predicted proteins | sample CryGeymeta201522_FD_81568 | JGI IMG/M metagenome (GOLD analysis project Ga0100398, IMG submission 81568) | Groundwater microbial communities from Crystal Geyser aquifers in Utah, USA - Crystal Geyser metaG 2015-22 | ecosystem: Environmental > Aquatic > Deep subsurface > Groundwater | place: USA...
CATGTCGCGAGACGAAAAGCGCGGTGCCGTCCGGGGACAATGGACGGCACCGCTTTCGTGTTCACCATGCGGCCGCCCGGTCACGGGAAGGACCGAACCGCTGGCACATGTCCCCCGGCAATCTGGGTAGGGACAAGGGATAACCGGGGTGGAACTGGACCGCCAAGCCGGTAATTGATCCTGGCGGCCCGATGCTCCCGACCAAGGAAATCCCGGTCGTCACTCACGGAACGTCGCCTACATGACGTATCGTCAGGCGCAGGAAAAGTCAGGATATCCCTACCTTGGAAGGGTTTCTCTCCGATCGCGGCGCCCTGCCTCTTTTATGAGCGGTTTGCCGGGGTCAACGATGAAAATCTGGTTCAACACGGATGCCTTGCGCACCGCCTGCGCGGTGGTCTCGACGCGCAGCGACTCCCTTGCGCCGCGCAGGTGCTTGTCCACCGTCGCCGGTTTTCGACCGATGAGCACGGCGATATCCTGCACCGATTTTCCGTCAGCGACAAGTTCCAGAACCTCGCTCTGGCGCCGCGTCAGCATGCGGCTTTGGCCCGTCGCGGGGAGTTGGGTGATGGCAAGGTGCGCGACGTGGTTGAGGGTCTCAAGCTCGTCGCCCCGATCGCGCCAGATCGCATCGACGTCGTCCTGCGTCAGTCCGGGCCGCGCCGCCAGCCCGATCCCGCCGACCGCGCGCTTGATGGCGATCGGGAAAGAGATCGTGTAGCCCGCCGTTACATTGAACCGCTGGTTCAGGTCGCGCACCGCGCATTCACCCCTCGACCGGGCCGGTTGCCCGTTCATATACCGCCAGCTGATCGAACCGACATTCTGCGCCGCCCATTTGGTCATCGGGGCGTCGCGAAACAGGCCATTGCCGATATAGGCGTCGATATAGTCGGGGTGGTGGTTGGTCAGGATCAGCGCGTCGTCGGGATCGCTGAAATGGCTGCCAGCCTGAAAGCATGTATAGGCGTAAAGCAACCGGTCGAACCCGAAGCCGGCCATGAGGCGCGTGTGGTATTCCCACAAGTCCTCGATTGAGCGCGCCGTGAGGTAGGGCCGCTGGCGTTTCATGCACACGTTTCCAACGTGGCGCAGATCGAACGCAAAATACCCATCAAACAGGATGACTTCATTACCAGGACCCTCATGTCACTACTTTTGTATAGCAATTCGCGGGCGCGAAGGTCGAGACGATCGTCGTTGTATGACACTTCTGTGATCGAGAACTTTCGTGTCGATGCTCAAAACACTTATATGAAAGGAAAAACATATTGGTGGCGGCTGCCGGGTTTGCCGGTCGGTTTCGTGTGAGATGGTCTATATTTAACATAATCATGATTACAGGACTTGTCATGGCGCTAGTGTAGCCCCATCCGTCAGCCCCATCCGTCAGCCGAGACTCGTCACCCAAAGGATCGTTGCATCCTCCGGACTGGTGGAAATCACGTTGTGGCCCATCGTGGCGTCGTAATAGGCGCTGTCGCCGCGCCGCATGTCCACCGGCGCGTAGAATTCGGTGATCAGGCGGATCTCGCCAGTCAGCACGTAGAGGAATTCCTCGCCCGCGTGGCGCACCCATCCGTCGAACTCCTCGAAAGCCCGGGCGCGGATGCGGGCACGATACGGCAGCATCGCCTTCTGGGTCAGCTGCGGTGCCAGCATTTCGTGTTCGTAGGTGGTGGTCGGGTGCGGCGCGCCGTCGCCGGTCTTGGTGACCGCAAGCCGCCCGTTCACACGCGGGTTGGCTGTCGGCGTGAACAACTGCGGCACCGAGATATCCAGACCCAAGGCCAGTTTCTTCAGCGCGTCGTAGGTCGGCGACATCTGCCCGTTCTCGATCTTCGACAGCGTCGAACGCGCCAGCCCCGCCTTTTGCGCTGCCTGTTCCAATGTCCAGTCACGCGCCTTGCGCAGCTCACGCACGCGGCGGGCCAGGTCAACGGGTTTCGGGCGGTCTTGTTCGCCGCTTTCGCGGGCAAGACGGATCAGGCTGGGTTCATCGGGAAAATCCATGACCAGGGAAGTAGCGCGCGACCATGGGGCTTGCAAGCGCGGCGCCCGCGCCCTACCCCCTTGGCCCATGTCCGCACCCTTGCCCGAAGGCTTCAACCTCGCCAACCATGTGCTGAACGCGGCCCGCGTGCGGCCCGACAAGGTCGCGCTCGCGGTTCTGTCGCCCGCACGGGCCAAGCTGTGGAGTTTTGCGGCGCTGGAGGACCGGGTGTTGCGCATTGCCTCGGGGCTTTTGGCGCAGGGGCTGACACCGGGCGACCGGGTGCTCCTGCGGCTCGGCAACACCCCCGACTTTCCCGTGGCGTTGCTTGCCGCGATTGCCGTCGGGCTGGTGCCGGTGCCAACCTCAGCGCAATTGACGGTGCCGGAGATATCCCGGCTGGCCGATGCGATCGCGCCACGCCTGATCCTGGCGCAGCCCGGCATCGCCCTGCCGGATCCGCTGCCCGGCCCGGTCGTTCCCGATCTTGACGCGCTCGCCACGCATCAGCGTGCCACCTACCGGATGGGCGATCCCGACGATCTGGCCTATCTGGTGTTCACCTCGGGCACTTCCGGGCGCCCGCGCGCCGTGGCCCATGCCCACCGGGCAATCCTTGCGCGAGCGATGATGCATGACGGCTGGTATGGTCTGCGCGCCAGCGACCGGCTGCTGCATGCCGGGGCCTTCAACTGGACCTTCACGCTCGGCACCGGGCTGCTCGACCCGTGGAGCGTGGGCGCCACCGCGCTGATCCCGGCCGAAGGCACCGATGCGACCGCCCTGCCCTTGCTGCTCAAACGGCATGACGCGACGCTCTTTGCCGCCGCACCGGGGATCTACCGGCAGATGCTGCGCGCCGGCCTGCCATCTCTGCCGCATCTTCGCCACGGCCTCAGCGCCGGGGAAAAGCTGCCCGAGCTGCTACGCGAGGGCTGGCAGGCGGCGACCGGTACCACGATCCACGAGGCGCTTGGCATGTCGGAATGCTCCACCTTCGTCTCGGGCAGCCCGGACCGCTGCGCGCCGCCGGGTACGCTGGGGTTCGCGCAACCGGGGCGGCGCATCGCCATCCTCGACGCGGGCGGCGATCCGGTGGTGCCGGGCGAAACCGGAACGCTCGCCATTCACCGAAGCGACCCCGGTCTGATGCTTGGCTATGAGACGCAAGATGGCCTCGAGCTGCCGCTGACCGGCGACTGGTTCGTGACCGGCGACATGGTGCATGAACGCCCCGACGGGGCGCTGGTCTATCACGGGCGCGCCGATGACATGCTGAACGCCGGCGGTTTCCGGGTCTCGCCATTGGAAATCGAAGCCGCTTTCGCGCCGCTCACTGGCGATTGCGCCGCCGTTTCGGTGGAAATCCGGCCCCAGACGCATATCATCTGCCTTGCGCACTGCAGCGACCAGGACGAGGACGCCCTCAACCGCCATGCTGAAACCTGCCTTGCCCGCTATAAGCAGCCAAGGCGCTATCACAGGCTCGACGCGCTGCCGCGCGGAGCGAATGGCAAACTGAACCGAAGGGCGCTGGTCCAAGCCCTGAAGGAGGCCCCGTGATCAAGCTCGATATCCTGTCCGACCCGATCTGCCCGTGGTGCTATATCGGTAAATCCTATCTCGACCGGGCGCTGTCGAAGGCTGGCGATCAGCCCTTTGTCATCGAATGGCACCCGTTCCAGTTGAACCCCGAAATGCCGGCGGAGGGCATGGACCGCCGCGCCTACCTGGAGGCGAAATTCGGCGGCAAGGAGGGCGCGGTGAAGGCCTACGCTCCGGTTGTTGCCAATGCCGAAAAGGCCGGTCTCTCGATCAATTTCGAGGCCATCGCGCGCACGCCCAACACGCTCGATGCACACCGGCTGATCCATTGGGCGGGGATCGAGGCGCGCCAGACGGCGGTGGTTTCGGCGCTGTTCAAGGCCTATTTCGTCGAGGGGCGCGATATCGGCGCCCGCGACACGCTGGCCAAGATCGCGGGCGAATGCGGCCTCGACGCCGCCATGATGGCGGAGCTGCTGAACGGCGAGGCCGATGTCGCGGATATCCGCGCCCGCGACACCAATGCGCGCGAACGCGGCGTGACCGGCGTGCCCACCTTCATCATCGCCGGTCAGCACGTGCTGACCGGCGCGCAGCCGCCCGAGCTTTGGGCGCAGGTGATCCACGAGGTGCAGGGCCTCTTGAAAGACGCGAAGTGAGCGCCGGTTTCCTGCTCGGCCTTGGTGCGACCGCGCTTTGGGCGCTGCTCCTCGCACGGTCGGATCGTCGGCCGGGGCGCGGGCCATGGCCGCCTGAACGCGGCAATCTGCCGAGCGCCGCCTGGGCCTGGGGGCTGACCACGCTGATCTATGTCGGCCTGATCCAGACATGGGGCCAGCCGCCCGCCCTGCCCGCCTGGCTGCGCGTCGGTGCTGGCCTGCCGCTGATCGGTCTTGGCGGACTGCTGCATTCATGGGCCACAGCGGCACTCGGGCTGAAGGGCACCAGTGGCTGGGATGTCGGCGTTGTCACCAGCGGGCCCTACGCGCTCTGTCGGCATCCGCAATACCTCGGCCAGATCGGCAGCCTTGCCGGGGTCGCCCTCTTGATCGGCTCGTTTGAAAGCCTCGCCCTGGGTCTTGCCGCCTCGGCGATGCTGCGCTTCGGTGCGCGCGTCGAGGACCGCGCGCTCGCCGCGCGCCACCCCGATCGCGTCGCGGCCTATCGCGCCCGCACCCCGTTTCTCTTACCCCGCGTGAGCCGCCCATGACCCCACCGCACCGCCGCCTGTCGAAGGCAGAGTTCATCGCCCTGATGGGCGTCATGTTCGCCACCATCGCCTTTTCCATCGACGCGATGCTGCCCGCGCTGCCCGAGATCGCGCGCGACCTGGGACTTGAGAACGCCAACCACGCGCAGCTTGTGCTGACCTCCTTCGTCTTCGGCATGGGGGCGGGCACGCTGGTGGCGGGGCCGCTGTCGGATGCGTTCGGGCGGCGACGGATGATCTTCATCGGTGCCGGACTTTACGTCACCGGTGCGATTCTGGCCTATTTCGCAAGCTCGCTGGAATTGCTGCTTGCAGCGCGGGTGTTGCAGGGGCTGGGCGCCGCCGGGCCGCGGGTGGTGTCGATGGCGATGGTGCGCGATCTTTATGCCGGGCGGCAGATGGCGCAGATCATTTCCTTCGCGATGCTGGTCTTCATGGTGTTTCCCGCCGTCGCGCCGATGATCGGCGCGGGCATCATCGCGTTGGCGGGCTGGCGGGCTATCTTTATCGTCTTTTTGCTGTTCTCCGCCCTCTCGGTCGGCTGGCTCGGCCTGCGCCAGCCCGAAACCCTGCCCGAGGCGGCGCGCCGCCCGTTGCGCTTTACCCCGCTGCGCCAGGCGCTGATCGAGGTCCTGCACCACCGGCAGGTGATGATGTCAATGGCGATCCAGGTGCTGATCTTCGGCATGCTGTTTGGCACCATAAGTTCAATCCAGCAGATCTTCGATCTCACCTTCGGACGCGGCGACAGCTTTCATTTCTGGTTCGCGGGGATCGCCCTGATGTCGGCCTGGCCGCCGCTGGTCAACGCGGCGCTGGTGATGAAACTGGGGATGCGGCCGCTGATCCGCAACGCGCTCGGGGTGCAGATCGCTGCCACGCTGACGAGCCTCGGGCTTCTGGCGAGCGGCGCGGTGGCGGGAGATGTGGCGTTCTGGGTCTACTACCTGTGGACGGCCTCGATCTTCGCCGCGACGGGGTTCACCATCGGCAATCTCAACGCGCTGGCGCTGGAGCCGATGGGCCATATCGCGGGGATGGCGGCAAGCGTGATGAGCGCCCTTGCAACGCTTGGCGGCGCGCTTCTGGGGGCCGGGATCGGTCAGTTGTTCAACGGCACCCCCCTGCCCCTGATGGGCTGCGTGCTTGTTGGCGCGTCGGTCGCCTTTTCGATCGCGTGGCGCCTGCCAAGGGAAGCGCACTGAACCGCCGCGCTTGACGCACGCTCCCCGGCCGATGAGCCGCCCGAACCGGGCGCGCGAAGAGGCACCCTACCCCGCCGCTTTCACCTTCTCCGCAAGGTCGCGGGCAATGGCGAAGGCGCCCTTGATCTTGTCGCTGTCTTTTTTCCAGTCGCGCCGCACCACGATCTTGGTGTCGCGCACCTTGGCCAGCCCGTTCTGCGCCTGCACGAAGTCCACCAGTCCGGCGGGATTGGCAAATTTGTCGTTGTGAAACTGGATCGTCGCGCCCTTCGGCCCGCCATCGAGCCGGGCAATCCCCGCCCGCTTGCACATCGCCTTGATCCGCACCACAAGAAGCAGCGTGTTGACCTCCTTGGGCAGCGTGCCGAAGCGGTCGATCAACTCCGCCGCGAAGCCCTCGAGCTCCACTTTCGTGGTCAACTGGCTAAGCCTCCGGTACAGCCCCAGCCGCACGTCGAGGTCGGGCACGTAGCCCTCGGGGATCAGCACCGGCACGCCGAGATTGATCTGCGGCGCCCATTGCCCGTCCTCCTCGATCAGCCCTTCCATGTCGCCGGCGCGGATCTTGGCGACCGCTTCCTCCAGCATCGACTGGTAAAGCTCGAAGCCCACCTCCTTGACATGTCCCGACTGTTCCTCGCCCACCACGTTGCCGGCGCCGCGAATGTCGAGGTCCTGGCTGGCGATGGTGAAGCCCGCGCCAAGGCTGTCGAGGCTGCCCAGCACGCGCAACCGCTTTTCCGCCGCAGGGGTCAGTTTAACCCGCGGCTTCGTCGTCAGGTAAGCATAGGCGCGGGTCTTGGCGCGCCCCACCCGGCCCCGGATCTGGTAGAGCTGCGCCAGCCCATACATGTCGGCGCGGTGGATCACCATCGTGTTCGCGGTCGGAATGTCGATGCCACTCTCGATGATCGTGGTGGCCAGCAGCACATCGTACTTGCCGTCGTAAAAGGCGTTCATCCGGTCATCGAGCTCGCCCGCTGCCATCTGCCCATGCGCGGTGACGAAGCTGACCTCGGGCACCTGTTCACGCAGGAAATCCTGTATCGCCGGCAGGTCCTCGATGCGCGGAACGACGTAGAAGCTCTGCCCGCCCCTGTAATGTTCGCGCAAGAGCGCCTCGCGGATCGTCACGGCATCGAACTCGCTGACATAGGTGCGGATCGCCAGCCGGTCGACCGGCGGCGTGCCGATGATCGACAGGTCGCGCACCCCGGACAGCGACATTTGCAACGTGCGCGGGATCGGTGTCGCCGAAAGCGTCAACACATGCACCTCGCTGCGCATTGCCTTCAGGCGTTCCTTGTGATTGACGCCGAAGCGCTGTTCCTCGTCGACGATGACCAGCCCAAGATTGGCGAAGCGGATGTTCCTGGCCAGAAGCGCATGGGTGCCGATGCAGATATCGACGCTGCCATCCGTCAGCCCCTTGCGCGTGTCAGCCGCCTGTCTCGCTGGAACAAAGCGTGACAACTGCCTGACAGTAATGGGAAATCCCCGAAACCGTTCGGCAAAGGTCTGGGCGTGTTGGCGCGCCAACAGCGTCGTCGGCGCGATCACCGCGACCTGCATCCCGCTGGCCGCCACTGTGAAGGCGGCGCGCATCGCGACCTCGGTCTTGCCGAAACCGACATCGCCGACCACCAGCCGGTCCATCGGACGACCGCGTTCCAGGTCACCGATCACATCACCGATGGCTGAAAGCTGGTCTTCTGTTTCCTCGAACGGGAAGCGGGCGCAGAACGCCTCCCACATGTCGCCGGGAGGTTCCATCACCGGCGCGTGGCGCAATTCGCGTTCTGCGGCGATGCGGATCAGCTTATCGGCGATCTGCCGGATCCGTTCCTTGAGCTTCGCTTTTTTCGCCTGCCAAGCTCCTCCGCCGAGCTTGTCCAGCAGGCCTTCCTCATGGCCGTATCGGCTGAGAAGATCAATGTTTTCAACGGGAAGGAACAGACGATCGCCGCCTGCGTATTCCAGCGCGATGCATTCATGCGGCGCGCCCATCGCGGTGAGGGTTTCCAGACCCGTGTAGCGACCGACCCCGTGGTCGACATGCACGATGAGGTCACCGGGGCTGAGGCTCTGCGCCTCGGTCAGGTAGTTCTCGGCCCGTCTTGTCTTGCGCCTCGGCCGGATCAACCGGTCGCCCAGCACGTCCTGTTCGGAAATCACCGTCAGCCCATCAGCGGTAAAGCCCTGCTCCAGCGGCCAGACGGCAAGGTTAACGGATCCTTTCGGCAAATCGACGGATCCGTCAGGAATCTCTGAAAGCCCGGTCAGATCCTGATCTTCCAAGAGCCCCCTGAGACGTTCCCGCGCCCCGTCGGACCAGGAGGCAATGATCACCGCGCTTTGCTGCCGTTTTACTTGAATATGATCCGCCAATGCCTCGAAAAGACCGATGTTTTCTTGCTGGCGCTCCGGTGCGAAACTGCGCCCGATCCGCCCGCCCGCATCCACCACGCCCGGCCCGCTGGCCTGCGGCAGGGGCGAGAACCGGATCACCCGGTGCCCCGCAACGGCCTTGTCCCATGCGGCTTCGTCGAGGTAGAGCATCTCCGGCGGGCATGGCTTGTAGACGGAATCGAGCCGGCCCTTCTGCGTCATCGCGGTCTTGCGTGTATCATATTGATCTTTAATGGTTTCCCACCGCGCGATACGCTGCGGCGCGGTCTGGTCGTCGAGCGTCACGGTGGCGTCAGGCAGGTAGTCGAACAGCGTTTCCAGCCGCTCGTGAAAAAACGGCATCCAGTGTTCGACGCCCTGATACTTGCGGCCCGCCGTCACCGCTTCGTAAAGCGGATCCTCGCCGCCGCCGGTGCCAAACTCCACCCGGTAATTCTGCCGGAACCGGGCGATCGAGGGATCATCGAGGATCACCTCGGAGACCGGAGCCAGATCCACCCGTGACAGTTTTTGCGTGGTGCGTTGCGTGGCCGGGTCGAACCGGCGCGCCCCGTCGAGGACATCGCCGAACAGGTCCAGCCGCACCGGCATCTCCTCACCCGACGGCCAGACGTCGATAATGCCGCCGCGGATTGCATAATCGCCCGGTTCCATTACCGTTGGAGATTGCGTAAATCCCATTTGAATCAGGAAATTACGAAGCGACGTTTCATCTATCCGCTGGCCCGCCCGCGCTGCGAAGGCGCAGCTTTGCAGCAATTCGCGCGGCGGCACATACTGGGTGGCAGCGTTCAGCGTTGTCAGCAGCACGAAACGGCCCGCCATGCCGGTCGCAAGGGCGGCCAGCGTCGCCATGCGCGCGGCCGAGATATCGGCATGTGGCGAAACCCGGTCGAACGGCAGGCAATCCCAGCCCGGAAAGCGCAGCACCGGCGCGGACGGATCGAAGAAGGCAAGCGCCGTGGCGAGTGCCGCCAGCCGCTTGTCATCGCGCGCCACATGCAGGACGGGGCGGTTCGCGGCGCGCATCTCGCGCAGCAGGCGCAGCGCGTCGAAGCCCTCCGGCACACCGCCCATCAGGAGGTGATTTTCATTGCTCATCAGATTGTTATCCTGTGGCGTTAAAGTCCGAGCGCACCGTAGTTCAGATTGGTCCACATGCCCCACATAGCGGTCACGAAGATCGCGACAACGCCGATCATCTGCACGAACAGCCGATGCAGGCGCAAGCGACCTGCGACATCCTCGAACCCGGTGTCGCGCAGGATCCGCGCGGTGTGGATATTGAGCAGCGCCACCAAGACCATCGGGGACAGCAACAGGAAGACCGCCTGGCAGAACTCCACCCCGTAGCCCCATCCCAGGATCGCCAGGCTGGTCACGAGGAAGGTCATGATGACCACCATCGCGGTGCCCGACAACTCGACCATCGCAAGGATGCGGTTCACGTTGACCTCTGCCAGCACCCGCATGTCGTGAACCGACCGCTCGTGGCCGCGCCTGGCGCGCGTGACCATGTCGAAGGGCACGCCGACGACCCAGTGACTGGCGGTTGACCATAACGCGGCAAGCGCGATCCAGTACCAAAGATTCGAGAACGACCTGAGGTCGATCACTTCGGTTGCAAGTTCCAGAAAATTCAAGGCTGCTCTACCGCTCAGATCACAGTTTCGATGCACACTAGTCGCAGGTTGCGCGGGTTTCCAGCCCTTGAGAATCCGCCGCGAACATGCCACCCCGTTTTGCAACACATGAAAGTGGAGGACAGACCATGCGCCGCAACCAGGCCCCCTTCCCCAAGACCCGGTTTCGCCGTGGTCGCCGCAGCGAAAGCATGCGCGCCCTTCTGCGCGAAAACCGCCTGTCGGTGGAGGATCTGATCTGGCCCGTCTTCGTGCGCGAGGGTCACGGGATCGAAGAACCGGTTGCCTCGATGCCCGGCGTGCATCGGTTTTCGGTCGATTGTCTCGTGAAAGCGGCGCAAGAGGCGCATCTGCTGGGCATTCCGGCGATCTGCATTTTCCCCTATACCGATCCGTCTCTGAAAACCGAAAGCTGCGAGATTGCCTGGGACCCGGACAACATCGCCAACCGCGCGGTCGCCGAGATCAAGGCGGCGGTGCCGGAACTGGCGGTGATGACGGATATCGCGCTCGACCCCTATAACGCCAATGGCCATGACGGGATCGTGCGCGATGGCGAGATCGTGAATGACGAAACGGTTGAGGCGCTGGTGAAAATGGCACTGGCACAGGCGCGGGCGGGGGCCGACATCCTCGGACCGTCCGACATGATGGACGGGCGCATCGGGGCGATGCGGGACGCTTTGGAGGCGGACGGGTTCGGAAACGTGGCGATCATGTCCTATGCCGCCAAGTTCGCCAGTGCCTTTTATGGCCCGTTCCGCGACGCGGTCGGCGCCTCAAGTGCGCTGAAGGGCGACAAGAAGACCTACCAGATCGACCCCGCCAACCGGCGCGAGGCGCTGCGCTGCGTCGAACGCGACCTGAGCGAGGGCGCTGACATGGTGATGGTCAAGCCGGGCCTGCCCTATCTCGACCTTTGCAGAGAGGTAAGGGACACCTTCGGCGCGCCAACCTATGCCTACCAGGTGTCGGGTGAATACGCGATGATCGAGGCCGCGGCAGCCAATGACTGGATCGACGGCGAGCGGGTGATGATGGAAAGCCTGATGAGCTTTCGTCGTGCCGGATGCGATGGGGTGCTGACCTATTTCGCGCCGCGCGTGGCGCGGATCCTGAACGGGTGACGGCGCGCGATCAGCCCGGCAGGTGCAAACGCAACCGCACCCCGTCATAGCCGCCGCTGATCAGGAACCCGGCCTGCGCGATCTCGGCCCCCCCCATCCAGTCGCGGAACGTGTCGCGGGTGACGGCCGGGGCGGCGCAATCGCGCGCGGCAGGCAGGATCATCGGGTCGGCCCCTGACCGGAGCCAGAGAACCTGTTCTGTCTGGCGCCCCATCCGGGCAAGATTATGACCCGACTCCGATCCGGCGGGGATGCGTTTCAGGCAAGAGCGCCCGCACCGCAAAGGATACGGTGTCAGACCGGGATGTCGTTGAACAACTCGTCCTCATCCGCGTTCGCCTCCGTCGGATCGGGATCGTGCCAATGCGGATCCTGCCGGACGGCGTCGCCACGGTCGGCGGTCGGATCGGTCTTGTCTTTGGTCTTGTCTCTGGTTGGGTCTTTGTTTTCGGGTGATTTCCGGGGGGGCATCTGACAGGCTCCTTCCTGGCTGCGGCGGGGGGGCTACGAAGCGTCGCGTGGCGGCGGGTCACACGGCGCAGTTGCGGCAGAAGGGCGTGAAGGGCAGAACCTCCAGCCGGTCTTCGGAAATCGGGTTCCCGCATTTGACGCAGATCCCGTATTCACCGGCATCCATCCGCTCCAGCGCCGCCTTGATCATGCGGATCTCCTGTTGGCCGGCAAGGCCGACGCCTTCCAGCACCTCATCGCCCTCTCGTTCCTGCGCGGACTCTTCCCAATCTGGGGTGTGGTGGCTTTCCAGCTCCTCGTCGATGACATGCAGCTTGCTTTCAAGCATGTCCAACCTGCGCAACATGCTTTCGCGACGTTTTTCGAGATCAATCATCGGGGCCTCCCCAGTGGTGTCATGCGGTCCTCGCGCGAGCAGTCTACACGCCCCCGGTGCATCCCTGCCTTGACCGAGATCAACGGGCGGACCTGGCGACTTGTTTGCGGCGACCACATCTGTTCGGGCTTTTCAACAGGGCGTGCAGCGAGGCAGTATGGGCGAGACACGACAACAGGACCAAGGCCGCCGATCATGGATGTAAAACCGCTTTCCGATACCCATTCCGTTGCCGGGCAGCTCGATCCCGGCGATATGGAGGTTCTCGCCGCCAACGGGGTCACGCTGGTGATCTGCAACCGCCCCGACACGGAGGTGCCGCAAAGCCATCAGGCCGCCGCGTTGCAACAGGCGGCGGAGGCCGCGGGGATCGGCTTCGTCTACAACCCTGTCAATGGCGCAGCGATGACGCTGGACAACGTCGAGGAACAGGCCGAGGCGATCGGGGCCGCCGACGGGCCGGTGGTGGCTTATTGCGCTTCCGGCATGCGTTCGGCGGTGATGTGGGCCTTCGCGATGGCTGGCGGCCTGCCCACCGAGGACATCATCACCGCTTGTGAGGATGCCGGCTACCAGATGGCGGGACTGCGCGCACAGATCGACGCGCTTGCCGCGCAGCGGGACTGAGACGACCGGCGCGGCTTGAGCTTGGCGGGGCGCCTGTCTATGACATACGGCCAACCCGCCCCGCCAACGCAAGAGGTCCGTCGCGCAGATGGCCATCGAAGACAAGCAGAGCCGCAGCCTTCGCAACTGGATGCTGGACCGCGTTGCTCGCGGCGTGATCGCTGCCTTGCTATGGTTGCCGCACCGGCGGCGCGTGGCGGCCATGGGCTGGATCACGCGGCGCATCATCGGCCCGCTCAGTGGCTATTCGCGCCGGGCCCGCGCCAACCTTGAATATGTCTGGCCCGAGATGCCGCCCGCCGAGCGCCGCCGCATCGCGCGGGACGTTCTGGACAATGCGGGCCGGACGCTGATCGAGAATTACGCCACCGACGATCAGCTCGCCCGGGCGCGGCACTGGAACGTGCACGGGCCAGGGCTTGCGCCTGCGCAAGAGGCGCGCGCGCAAAACCGCCCGATCCTGTTCGTGTCGGGCCATTTCGGCAACTACCAGGCGGCGCGCGCGGCGATGAATGTCCGTGGTTTCGCGCTTGGCGGGCTCTACCGGCCGCTCGACAACGCCTATTTCAACGACCACTACGTGCGCACGATCGAGGCCGTGGGCGGGCCGGCTTTCGCGCGCGGACGCCGGGGCTTGGCCAGCTTCATGCGCTACGTGAAGGGCGGTGGCCATGGCGCGTTGCTGATCGACCAGTATTACGGTGACGGGGCAGTGGTCGATTTTCTGGGTAAGCCCGCGCCAACAGCGCTCTCGGTCGGAGAGATTGCGGTGAAATTCAATGCCCTCGTCATTCCGATCTATGCCCGGCGGCTGCAAGGCGGGCTCGATTTCGATATCCTGCTGGAAGCCCCCGTGCCGCATCGCGACCCGGTGACGATGACCCAGGCGCTGATGGACAGCCTGTCGGCGCAGGTGCGCGAGCGCCCCGGTCAGTGGTTCTGGGTGCATCGTCGCTGGAAGCCGGAGCGCCAGGCCGCCCGCGCGGCGCGGGCGGTGTCGGCGAAAACCCGCAATTGAGGACGCAAGACGCGTGACAGCGGATGAAAACCCGCGTATTTTGCGGATCAAGGGCAGCAATAGCCCAATATCCTGAGGTTGGAAAAGGCGGATTATCCAATGAGCACCCTCAATCGACGGACCCTGATCACCGGCGCAGTCAGCGTTCCGCTTGTTGCGGCCTGCGGTAACGGGCTGGGCAGCAACGCGGCGGAGCGGATCGACACCCGCGTCGATAGCGCGACCCAGTTCCTCTATGACAACATCCCCGGCACCCGGACCTTGATGCAGAACGCAGAGGGCGTGTTGATCATGCCGCTGATCACCGAGGCGGGCTTTGGCATTGGCGGCGGCTACGGGCGCGGCGCTCTGCGCATCAACGGCGCGACAGTCGATTACTATTCCGCGACCAGCGCCACCTTCGGGTTTCAGATCGGGGCGCAGCAATATGCCCATGCGTTGTTCTTCATGACACCCGAGGCCTTGCGCGACTTCCGCTTCTCGTCGGGCTGGGCGGTTGGCGGCGACGTGCGTTACGCGGTCTCGACCCAGGGCGGGAATCTCGGCACCGACACAAACGTGCTGCTCAGCCCGGTCGTGGCGATTGTCTTCGGACAGGCCGGCCTGATTGCGGGCGCCACGCTGGAAGGGACGCGCTACACCCGCATCCTGCCCTGACGGAAACAACGTCGGGGCACGCGGGGGCGGTCGGTGCGGCCTCCCCCCCTTGAGCCTTTTATAGTGCGCGGCGGGACGATAGGCTGCGCACAAGTTCTTGCCGACTGCCCGAGAGTTCCCCGATGACCTCTTTCCTGCGCTGGATGATCCGGATCGCGACAGCCGCCCTCGTGCTGATCGCGCTTGTGCTTGTCACGGGCTGGTGGGTCTTTTCACGCTCCATCCCCGATTACGATGCCGATTGGCGGGTGCCGGGGCTGCGCGACCGGGTGGATATCGTCCGCTCCAACGCCGGTGTGCCGCATATCTACGGTGCCAATGACGCGGATGTGTTCTACGGACTCGGCTTTGCCCACGCACAGGACCGCCTTTGGCAGATGCTGATGCTGCGACGCACCGCGCAAGGGCGCTTGTCGGAGCTGTTCGGCGAACGGACCCTGCGCCTTGACGAGTTGATGCGGCGGCTCGACCTTTACGGATACGCGCGCCGGTCGGTGCCGGCGCAGGACGCCGAGACGCTGGCCATGCTGGAGGCTTACGCCGCCGGGGTCAACGCATGGCTGGAACTGGTCGCCACCGAGGCGCTTGGCCGTGGCGCGCCGGAACTGCTGCTCTTCACGCCCGAGATCGCGCCGTGGCGGCCCGCCGATTCCATCGCCGTCGTGAACATGATGGCGCTGCAACTGGCCGGGCATCACGAAACCGAGGTGCTGCGCGCGCGCACCTCGCTGGCGCTGAACGATCCCGCGCGACTGGCCGATATCCTGCCCGACCCACCCGGTGAGGCGGTTGCCGCGCTGCCCGATTATGCAGCGCTGTTCCCCGATCTGCCGCGCTATGCGCAGGGCGAGACCAGCCCGCGCGATCCGCTGTTTCCCAACGCAGGCCCGGGCCTCTCTGGGGCGTCCAATGCCTGGGCGGCGGCACCGGGGCGATCCGCCACCGGGGCAGCGCTTCTGGCCAATGATCCGCACCTGGGCCTGACCGCGCCAACGATCTGGTATCTGGCCCGGCTGGAGCTTGCGACCGGCGGTGTCATCGGCGGCACCATTCCGGGCATGCCCGGCGTGCTGACGGGCCGCAACGAGGCGATCGGCTGGGGCATCACCTCGTCCTACATGGACGATATCGACCTGCATGTCGAACAGGTGAACCCCGACAACCCCGAAGAGTACCGCACCCCAGATGGCTGGGCCGGGTTCGAAACACGCCGCTCGATCATCGAGGTGGCCGATAGCGCGCCGGTCACGATCACTCTGCGCTGGACGGAAAACGGCCCCGTCATTCCCGGCCATCACTGGAATTTCGGCACCATCACGCCGCAGGGCGATGTGATGTCGATGTCGTGGACCGCGCTGTCGGACGAGAACACCTCGCTGCGCACCCTTCTGGAGATCATGCGCGCCGACACGATCGAGGCGGCGATGGATGCGGGGCGGCATTTCGTGGCACCGTCGCAGGTTCTGACCGTCGCCTCGCGCGAGCGGGTGGGCATGCAGGTGATCGGTCATATGCCGTGGCGTCTGATCGAACACCAAAGCGAAGGACGTATCCCCTCGCCCGGCTGGATCGAGGCGAACCGCTGGCAGGGGGTGACGGCCTATTCGGCCAATCCGCGCTTTGTCGACCCCGAGGGCGGCATCCTCGGCAACACGAACAACCGCCTGATCGACCGCGAATTTCCGCTGCATGTCAGCCATTCCTGGGGCGATACGCAGCGTATCCAACGCTGGGGACACCTGATGCAGTCGCGGCAGGTGCATACCCGCGACAGCTTCATCGAGGCGCAGCTCGATACCGTTTCGCAATCGGCGCGCACGCTGTTGCCGCTGGTCGGGCGCGAGTTGTGGTTCACCGGCGAGGCCGCCGCCGCCGGAACGCCCGACGCACGGCGGCGCGAGGCGCTCGACCTGCTGGCGGCGTGGAACGGCGAGATGAACGAACACCTGCCGGAGCCGCTGATCTATGCGGCGTGGATCCGGGCGCTGCAACAGCGGCTGATACAAGACGACCTCGGCCCGCTTGCCCGCGAGTTCCAGCGGGTTGAGCCCATTTTCATCGAGCGGGTCTTCCGCGATGTGGGCGGCGCGTCGGTGTGGTGCGATATCGGACCGTCCTCCGTTACCGAGACCTGCACCGATATCGCGCGGCTCGCCCTCGACGACGCGCTGACCGAACTGGCGGAACGCTACGGCAGCACCGTGTCGTCGTGGCGCTGGGGTGACGCGCATGAGGCGGTGCATGAACACCAGGTGCTGGGCGGCACCCGGCTGTTTGGCTGGCTGGTGAACATCCGGCAATCGACCTCGGGCGGGGACAACACGCTCAACCGGGCCCGCACGGCGGCGCGCGGCGACACCCCGTATCGCAACGTCCACGGTGCCGGCTATCGCGGCGTCTACGATTTCGCAGACCCCGACAGTTCGGTATTCGTCACCGCGACCGGGCAGTCGGGCCATCCGCTCAGCCGGTACTATGACAACCTCGGCGGGCTCTGGCGGCGCGGCGAATACATCCCGATGTCGCTGGATCCGGAACTGGCCGCGGCGGGTAATATCGGTGTTACCGTTCTGACCCCGCGCTGACGTTGACCGACCGCCTGACCGACGACAGCCACCAAGAGGCTCCGATGCAGACGCTCATCCAATCCCCGACTGATCCCGCCTTCGTGCAGGACCCCTACCCGTTCTATGCCCGCGCCCGCAGTGCCGGGCCGCTGGTCTACTGGGGCGACTACGACATGGTCTGCGCCACCACCCACGCAGCGGTGAACAGCGTGCTGCGCGACCGCCGCTTTGGCCGCGAACAGCCCGAGGAGCTGCGCGCGCCGATCCCCGACCACCTCTGCCCGTTCTACGCGGTCGAGGCGCATTCGATGCTGGAACTGGAACCGCCGCGCCATTCGCGGCTGCGCTCGCTGGTGCTGCGCGCCTTTACCTCGCGCCGGATCGCCGGGCTGACGGACGGAATGCACAGCCTTTGCCACCACCTGATCGACCGCTTTCCGGCAGGCGATTTCGACCTGCTGGAGGCCTACGCCCGGCCCCTGCCCGTCACCGTGATCGCGCGGCTTCTGGGCGTGCCGGAGGAGATGGGCGACACTCTTCTGGGCTGGTCGAACGCCATGGTCAGGATGTACATGGCGGGTCGGAGCCGGGTGGATGAGGATGCGGCGGTTGCAGCGAGTGAGAGCTTCGCGGACTTCATGCGCGGCTATGTCGCGCAGCGCCGCAAGGACCCGCGCGATGACCTGATCACCAGCCTGATCGCGGCGGAGGAAAATGGCGAAAAACTCTCGACCGATGAACTCATCACCACCTGCATCCTGCTGTTGAACGCGGGACACGAGGCCACGGTGCACAGCCTTGGAAACGGTGTGAAGGCGATGCTGGAACACGGCGTGCGGCCCACGGGCGACCCCGCGCCGCTGGTCGAGGAAATCCTGCGCCATGATCCGCCGCTGCACATGTTCACCCGCTATGCCTATGAAGACGTCGAGCTTTTCGGACATACATTCCAGCGTGGCGACGAGGTCGGGCTGCTTCTGGGGTCGGTCGGACGGGATGAAGCGGTAAACGATGCGCCGGACGTTTTCGCCCCGGACCGCGCGGCGGCCACGCACCTTGCGTTCGGCGCGGGGCTGCATTTCTGCGTCGGCGCGCCGCTGGCGCGGATGGAGTTGCAGATCGCGCTGCCGATCCTGTGGCAGCGCTGTCCGGGGCTGCGGCTGACCGGCGCGCCACGCTATGCCGAGATCTACCATTTCCACGGGCTCGAACGGTTGATGGTGGCGCGCTGAGGCCGCGAAAGACCACCTGCCGTCCGCAGACGGCTCCACGCTGTCATCAGGTCTCTTCCGCCAGGCGGCGCATGCCAGGCCGTCGCGGACCGACCGGCCTAGCTCAGCAGCACCTCGGACAACAGCTTGACCGAAACGAGGGCAAGCGCGATCTCGACCAGCAGGAAAAAGACCCGTTCCGGCAGCAACCGGGCGATCTTCACCCCGCTCCACGCACCGGCAAGGGCACAAGGGATCAGCCACGTCGCCTGACCGGCGCTGTCCCAGGTGATCTGGCCTGCCAAGATAAAGGGCGGCACCTTGATCATGTTGATCACCGCAAAGAAGATCGTGGTGGTGCCAAGGTAGGTCATCTTGTCGAGTTGCTGGGGCAGCACATAGGCCTGGTAGGGCGGCCCCCCGGCGTGCGAGATGTAGCTGGTCACGCCCGCGATGGTGCCCCAGATCAACCCGCGCGGCAGGTCGGCGGGCCTTGGCGGTATCTCGCGCTTCGAGAAGCGGCGGCGCAGGGATTGGAAGAGGTAGCCGAGCGCGATTGCCGCGACCATGAGCTTGATCGCATCGCCGGGCACCGAAGCGACCGCAAGGAAGCCGAGCCCGACGCCGACGATCGCCGCCGGAATCAGGATCGTGAGATTGCGCAGCGAAAACGCCCGGCGAAAGAGCCAGACCGCGTACATGTCCGCCACGATATAGATCGGCAGCAACAGACCGGCGGCAAGCGCGGGATCCATGAACAGCGACATCAGCGGCACCGAAAGAAGCGCGATCATTGGCACGCCGCCCTTGGACAGGCCCATGAGGTAGGCCGCAAGCCCCGCCACGATCCAGAATTGCGTTGCCTCGGCCATCGCCGGTTTCCCCTGTTCCTGTGCGCCGGGGTTACGAGGCGTAGCTGTCGGGTGCAAGGGATTTGGCCGAAGGACGCCTGCCGTAGGGTCGTCGCGCGGGGCGCGCCGATCCGCGCCTCTTCGCTCTCGCTCATCGGCCGGGAGCGCTGCCGCCGCGTCTGACGGCGCCTCCCGAGGTATTTGGGCCAGGCTGAACAGCAGGTCAGGCGCGGGGGAGGCGGGTGGCACCGAATGCGCTAAGGGCGACCATCAGGGTCGCGGTGGCAAGGCAGAGCGGCAGGCCGCCGAACTGGTAGCTGGCACCGGACAGGAGTGTGCCGAGAAGGCGGCCTGCGGCGTTCGACATGTAGTAGAAACCGACATCCATCGTGACCCGTGCGTCACTTGTGAAGGCGAGGATCAGGTAGGAATGCAGCGAGGAGTTTACCGCGAAGATCACGCCGAAGACCAGAAGCCCCGCGATCAGTGTCGCGGTCAGCCACGGCGCGGGGCCGCCGACCAGTCCGGTAATGAGCGCGAGCAGGCCGGGCACGGCGATGAGCGCCGTGACCCAAGCCTGCGCGGCACCGACGAGCGCGGCCCGGTCGCAGGTGTCGGCGCGCAGGAGCTTCGGCGCCCCCGCCTGCACGCCGCCGTAGAGGATGATCCAGATCGCCATGAAACTGCCGACGGTGAAGAAGGCGGCGCGGTTGCCGGCCTCGGTTCCGTCCGACAGGACGGCGTAGAAATAGACCGGGATACCGACCACGAACCACACGTCGCGGGCGCCGAAAAGGAAGAGCCGCGCGAAGCTGAGCCAGTTGATGTCGCGGTTGCCCGAGAAAACCTCGCGGAATTTCGCGTCCTTGCGGCCGGTGGGCAGGCCCGAAGGCATTGTCAGCGCGATGACCAGGAGGATCGTGGCCAGAACCACCGCCATGCCCAGCACCGCAACCGTGAAGCCGGCCAGCCCCAGAAGCGCCGCGCCGAGCAGGAAGCCAAGCCCCTTCACCGCGTTCTTCGATCCGGTCAGCAGTGCCACCCAGCGGAAAAGCCCACCGCGGTCTTTCGGGGCCAACAGCTTGACGGCGGATTTCGAGGACATCTTGGCGAGGTCCTTGGCCACGCCTGATACCCCCTGCACCGCCATCACGAAGACCACCGAGGCGGTCACCGACCAGCCGGGATCGAGCTGCGCAAGCGCGACGAGCGCCGCCACTTGCAAGGTCAGCCCGGCATAGAGCGTCGAGGTCAGCCCGAAGCGCGCCGCGATCCAGCCCGCCGAGAGGTTCGTCACCACGCCCGCGATCTCGTAGAGCACGAAGAGATAGGCCAACTGCACCGGCGAGAAACCCAACGTGTGGAAGTGCAGCAGCACCAGCATCCTGAGCGCCCCGTCGGTGAGCATGAAGGCCCAGTAGGAAGCCGTCACCGCGATATAGGCGGCGATGCCGGGGGCGCGGGTCACAGGCCCTGCCCCACCATCTTCGCAACATCGGCAAGCCGGTGCGCATAGCCCCATTCGTTGTCATACCACGTGTAGACCTTGAGCTGGGTGCCGTTCACCACCATGGTCGAGGGCGCATCGACGATCGCCGAGCGCGCATCGTTGGTGTAGTCTGCACTGACCAGCGGCCGCGTCTCGTAGCCGAGGATGCCGTTGAGCGGGCCCTCGGCAGCGACCTTGAATGCGGTGTTGACCTCATCGACCGTCACCGCGCGTTCAAGCTCGAACACCATATCGGTAAGCGAGGCATTGAGAAGCGGAACCCGCACCGCGTGCCCGTCGAGCTTGCCGGTCAGCTCGGGGTAGATCAGCGTGATCGCAGTGGCGCTGCCGGTGGTGGTGGGGATCAGGGAATTGAGCGCGGAGCGCGCCCGGCGCAGGTCTTTCGCGGGCCGGTCGACGATGGTCTGCGTATTGGTGACGTCATGGATTGTCGTTATAGACCCGTGCTTTATGCCGAATTTCTCATGTATCACCTTAACAATCGGCGCGATGCAATTGGTGGTGCAGCTTGCCGCCGTGACGATGCGATGCCTGGCCGGGTCGTAGGCGTCATTGTTCACGCCATAAACGATATTTGCCGTCGGCCCGTCCTTGACCGGGGCCGAGACCACGACCTTTTTCACCCCCGCCGCGAAATAGGGGGCGAGTTTCGCCTCCGACTTGAAGGCGCCGGTGCAGTCGATAACCACATCGACCCCGTCCAGCGGCAGCCTGTCCAGTGCCCGTTCGCCATGCACCGGCAGGCGCGCGCCGTCGATGGTGAGGCTGCCTGCGTCATGCGCGAAGCTGGCGGGCCAGCGGCCATGCACGCTGTCGAATTCCAGCAGGTGCGCATGCATGGCCGCGTCGCCCACGGCGTCGTTGATCCAGGCGATCCGCGTGCCGCGCTCCAGCAGCGGGCGCAAGGCAAGCTTGCCGATCCGGCCAAGGCCGTTCAGGGCATAGGTGGTCATGCGTCGTCGCCTTCCTGGCGCGAGGTGCCGATGTCGTCGACCGCGTTTTGCAGCGACATCCGGCCGATGGTTTCCAGCGGCAGCGCGTTGAAGGCGATGATGCGATTGCGCAGGGCGCCGTACGCGCGCTGGAAGGCGAGGACTTTCTCCGCTTCCGTGCCTTCGGCCTTGACCGGGTCGGGCATGCCCCAATGCGCCGTCATCGGCTGGCCCTCCCAGACCGGGCAGTCCTCGTTCGCGGCGCGGTTGCAGACGGTGAAGACGAAATCCAGCCTGGGCGCGTCCGGCCGCTGAAATTCCGATACGTTCTTGGCGCGCAGCCCGCTGACGTCATGCCCTTTTTGCCTGAGCATCTCGATCGCGGTCGGGTGAAGCTCCGAATAGGGCCTTGTGCCGGCGGAATAGGCCTCGAACCGATCGCCGGCGAGGTCGCGCAGGATCGTCTCGGCAAAGATGGAACGCGCGGAATTGCCGGTGCAGATGAAAAGAACGGTGTATCTCCGGTCGGCCATGGGATCGCCTCCGTTGGCGTGGGGGGAAGACAGGGGGGAAGGAATGCGCGGGCGAAGGTCAGCCCGCCCGCGGCCGCAATCGTTGAACAGGAAATCGACCAGTCCCTGCGCCGCGCCGGTCTCGGCCCGGTAGCGCAGCGATGTGCCCTGCCGGTATTGCCGGATCAGTCCAACGCCGCGCAAGCTGGCAAGATGGGCCGACGCGGTCGAGGGCTTGAGGTCCAGCGCGTCCGCGATCTCGCCCGCCGGCACCGCATCGGGGTAGCGACGCATCAGCAGCCGAAAGATGGCGTTGCGGCCCGGATGGGCGAGAGTCGAGAGTTGGTCGAGATGTTTTTCCATAGTTCATGAAATTCAGAAATGCGATTTCCAGGCAAGCCCGGACCACCATTTTTGTGTTGTTTTACAAAAGTTTCACACTTCGAACGAAGGCAGAGCCGCCCTAATACTTTAAGCTTGAAATAAAATCCCCGCCTGCTACCGTGATGAAAAGCCCGAGTCTTCAGGCCCACGGGGGGGAAGGGGAATACCGACATGAAGATCGTCTGTCTTGGCGGCGGCCCTGCGGGGCTTTACTTCGCAATCAGCATGAAACTGCGCGACCCCGCGCACGAGGTCACGGTGCTGGAACGCAACCGCCCCAATGACACGTTCGGCTGGGGCGTGGTGCTGTCGGATGACGCGCTCTCCCGGATGGAGGGCAACGACCCCAAGTCGACGCGCGCGATCCGCGACCACTTCGCCTATTGGGACGATATCGCGGTGGTGCATGACGGGGTGCGCACGGTGTCGGGCGGGCACGGCTTTGCCGGGATCGGGCGCAAGCAGATGCTGATCCTGTTGCAAGACCGCGCGCGCGGTCTTGGCGTCGACCTGCGCTTCGAGACCGAATTCGAAAGCGCGGAAACCTATCGGCAGCAATACGATCTTGTCGTTGCCTGCGACGGGATCAATTCGCGCGTCCGCAACGAATACATCGACGTGTTCAAGCCCGACATCGACACCCGCCTGTGCAAGTTCGTCTGGCTTGGCACCCATCAGAAATTCGATGACGCCTTCACCTTCATCTTCGAGAAGACGCGGCACGGCTGGATGTGGGCGCATGTCTACCAGTTCGACGACAACACTGCGACGTTCATCGTCGAATGCAGCCAGCAGACCTGGGATGCCTGGGGCTTCGAGGATATGTCGAAGGAAGAAACGGTCGAGACCTGCCGCACGGTGTTCGAGGATCATCTTGACGGCCACAAGCTGATGTCGAACGCCGCCCACCTGCGCGGCTCGGCGGTGTGGATGAACTTCCCGCGCGTGATCTGTGAAAAATGGTATCATGAAAACGTGGTGCTGATGGGCGACGCGGCGGCGACGGCGCATTTTTCCATCGGCTCGGGGTCGCGGCTGGCCTTTGACAGCGCCATTGCGCTTGCCGGATACCTGCATTCGGAACCGACGATGCAGGACGCTTTCGAACGCTACCAGGAGGAACGCCGGCTGGAAGTGCTGCGCCTGCAATCGGCGGCGCGCAACAGCCTTGAGTGGTTCGAGGAGGTGGAACGCTACCTCGACCAGGACCCGGTGCAGTTCAACTATAACCTGCTGACCCGCAGCCAGCGGATCAGCCACGAAAACCTGCGCCTGCGCGATCCCGATTGGCTGGAAAGCGCGGAACGCTGGTTCATGGATCGGGCCGGCCTGCCCGAGGACGCGCCGCACCGCACACCGATGTTCACACCCTTCAAGCTGCGCGGGATGGGCCTGAAGAACCGCGTCGTCGTGTCGCCGATGGCGCAATACAAGGCGGTCGACGGCTGCCCGTCCGATTGGCATTTCGTCCATTACGCCGAACGCGCCAAGGGCGGCGCCGGGCTGGTCTACACGGAAATGACCTGCGTCTCGCCAGAGGGGCGGATCACGCCGGGTTGCACCGGGCTCTACGCGCCGCAGCATGAAGCGGCGTGGAAACGGCTGGTCGATTTCGTGCATGGCGAAACCACGGCAAAGATCTGCTGCCAGATCGGCCATTCGGGGCGCAAGGGCTCCACCCGGCTGGGGTGGGAGGAAATGGATGCGCCGTTGCCGGCGGGAAACTGGGAGGTCATGTCGGCCTCCCCCATTGCGTGGTCGGACCGCAACCCGGTGCCGCGGGAAATGACGCGGGACGACATGGACAGGGTAAGAGACCAGTTCGCCGCCGCCGCCGGGATGGCCGGACGCGTGGGCTTCGACATGATCGAACTGCACGCCGCGCATGGCTACCTCATTTCGTCCTTCATCTCGCCGGTCTCCAACATCCGCGACGATGCCTACGGTGGCCGCCTTGAGAACCGCATGCGCTATCCGCTGGAGGTGTTCGCGGCCATGCGCGCGGTCTGGCCCGACGAAAAGCCGATGTCGGTCAGGATCTCGGCCAATGACTGGGTCGGCGCGGATGGCGTGACGCCCGAGGACGCGGTGGACATCGCCCGCATGTTCCGCGACGCGGGCGCCGATATCGTGGACGTGTCGGCCGGCCAGACCACGCCCGAGGCGCAGCCGGTCTATGGCCGCATGTTCCAGACGCCCTTTTCCAACCGCATCCGCAACGATCTTGCCATGCCGACGATGGCCGTGGGCAACATCTACGAGACCGACCACGTCAACTCGATCCTGATGGCGGGGCGCGCCGATCTGGTCTGCCTCGCCCGCCCGCACCTGGCCGATCCCTACTGGACGCTGCACGCGGGGGTTGAGCTGAACGAACGGTCGCTCGACTGGCCCCTGCCCTATCTGGCGGGTCGCGATCAGGCCTACCGATTGCAGGAGAAGAAAGCACAAGAGGAGATCCGGGCATGAGCGATCCACGTCGCGTTCTGGTCACCGGGGGCGGCACCGGCATCGGCCGCGCCATCGCGCGGGCCTTTGCCGAACAGGGGGATGCCGTGACAATCGCCGGGCGCCGTGAAGGCCCGCTGAAGCAAACCGCCGAGGGGTTTGCCATCGACACCGCGACCGCGGACGTGACGCGCGAGGCAGAGGTTTCCGCGCTCTTTGCCCGGCCCTTCGACGTGGTCATCGCCAATGCCGGCGCGGGCCGCACGTCAAAACTCGTGGATGTGTCGCTGGCCGATTGGCAGGCGACGATGGATGTCAACCTGACGGGGGTGTTCCTGACCTTCCGCGAGGCGCTGCGCGGCATGGACAAGGGCGGGCGGCTCATTGCCATTGCCTCGACCGCCGCGCTTCAGGGCGGGTCCAATATCGCGCCCTACGCGGCCTCCAAGCACGGGGTGTTGGGACTCGTGCGCTCGGTCGCCAAGGAAGTCGCCAGGACCGGCGTCACCTGCAACGCGATCTGCCCGGGCTACGTCGATACCGAGATGGCCGATGCGGCCGCCCGCTCGGTCATGGACCGCTTCGATGTGCCCCGCGACAAGGCCATTTCGATAATCACCCGCGGCAACCCCATGAAGCGCCTGATCGCGCCCGGGGAAGTGGTCAGCGCGGCGCTGTTCCTGGCGTCCGCCGGGGCAAGCTCTGTCAACGGGCACGCGCTGTCGGTCTCCGGGGGGGAGGTGTGATGCGCGACACCGATCTGCCCACCCGCCGCCTGCGCACCTGGTTGCGCCTTCTGCGCCTGACCCGCGGAACCGAGAACCGCCTGCGCGAATACCTGCGGGTAAACCACGACACCACCCTGCCCCGCTTTGACGTGATGGCGGCGCTCCACCGGGCACACGGCCCGGTGAAGATGAGCGACGTCTCCCGGCAATTGCTGGTTTCCAACGGCAACGCGACGGCTGTGGTCGAGCGGCTGGAGAAAGAAGCCCTCGCCGCGCGTGTCCCCGGCGAGGGCGACCGGCGGGTGGTGCTGGTGGCGCTGACCGAAAAAGGCCGCGCCGTGTTCGAGGCGCAGGCCGCTGACCACAAGGCCGAGGTGGACCGGCTGTTTTCGATGCTCGGACATGAGGAACTGAATGCGCTGCGGGATATCCTGCACCGCGTGGAGGAGGCAGGCGATGCGCCAACTGGCTGATTTGAGACCGGAGCATTTCGATTGGCAGGTGCGCGACCGCGTGGCGCGGGTGCGCCTCAACCGCCCCGACCGCAAGAACCCGCTGACCTTTGAAAGCTACGCCGAGCTGCGCGACCTGTTCCGCGCGCTTCCTTACGCGGAGGATGTGGACGTGGTCGTCTTCGCCTCGAACGCGGGCAATTTCTGTTCCGGCGGCGATGTGCATGACATCATCGGGCCGCTGACCAGGATGGACATGAAGGACCTTCTGGCCTTCACCCGGATGACCGGCGACCTTGTCAAGGCGATGATCCATTGCAGCAAGCCGGTGATTGCGGCGGTCGATGGCGTCGCCGTGGGCGCGGGCGCGATCGTCGCCATGGCCGCCGACATGCGGCTGGCCACGCCCGAGGCCAAATGCGCCTTCCTGTTCACCCGCGTCGGGCTGGCGGGTTGCGATATGGGCGCCTGCGCGATGCTGCCCCGGATCATCGGACAGGGTCGCGCGGCAGAGCTGCTTTACACCGGGCGCAGCATGAACGCAGAGGAAGGGCTGTCATGGGGCTTCTGGAACGCGCTGCATCCGGCCGCCATGCTGGAAAACAAGGCGATGGAACTGGCCGAGCGTCTGGCCGCCGGGCCGGTCTTTGCCCACGGGATCACCAAGACGCAGCTCGGCCAGGAATGGAACATGGGGCTTGACCAGGCGATCGAGGCGGAGGCGCAGGCGCAGGCGATCTGCATGCAGACGGCCGATTTCGAACGCGCCTACCGGGCCTTCACCGCCAAGGAAAAACCGGTGTTCAGGGGGGATTGATGGCCGACAAGAGCTTTCTCGACTGGCCGTTTTTCGAGCCGCGCCACAAGGCCTGGGCCGAAACGCTGGACGAATGGGCCGCCGGCGCGGTGCAGGCGCTCGACCATTCGGATACCGATGCCGCCTGCCGGACACTGGTCAAGGCGCTCGGTGCCGATGGCTGGCTGAAACCCACGGCGGCCGGGACCGGCGAGGTGTTCGACGTGCGCACGCTTTGCCTGGCCCGCGAAACACTGGCGCGTCATGACGGGCTGGCCGATTTCGCCTTCGCCATGCAGGGGCTGGGCACCGGGGCGATCTCGCTTTTCGGCACAGAGGCACAGAGATCCGACTGGTTGCCGCTGACGCGCACCGGCAAGGCGATCGCGGGGTTCGCGCTGACCGAACCGCAATCAGGATCGGACGTGGCCAACTCCACGATGACCGCCACCGAGGATGGCGAATATTTCGTCCTGAACGGCGAAAAGACGTGGATTTCCAATGGTGGCATCGCGGATGTTTACACGGTGTTCGCCCGCACCGGAGAGCGACCGGGCGCCAAGGGGCTGTCGGCCTTTGTGGTGCCCGCGGATACGGTTGGGGTGAAGATTGTTGAACGTCTGGAAACAATAGCACCGCATCCGCTGGCTCGTCTTCGGTTCAGCGACTGTCGCATCCCGAAAAGCGCCCTGATCGGCGCGCGCGGTGAAGGCTTCAAGATCGCCATGTCGGTGCTCGACGTGTTCCGGTCGACGGTCGCGGCGGCGGCCCTGGGCTTCGCGCGTCGGGCGCTGGATGAGACGCTGGCGCGTGTCTCCGCCCGCCACGTGCAAGGCGCACCGCTGTTCGACTTGCAGATGGTGCAGGGGCATATCGCCGACATGGCCGTTGATGTGGATGCCAGCGCCTTGCTGGTCTACCGCGCGGCCTGGGCCAAGGACAGCGGCGCCGCGCGGATCACCCGCGAGGCGGCGATGGCCAAGCTCTTTTCCACCGATCAGGCGCAACAGGTCATCGACCGGGCGGTGCAACTGCACGGTGGCGACGGGGTGAAATCCGGCGAAACCGTCGAAAGGCTTTACCGCGAAATCCGCGCGCTGCGCATCTACGAAGGCGCCTCGGACGTTCAGAAAGTCATCATCGCGCGCCAGACCATGGCGGCGCAGAAGGGAGGCTGAGATGCTGTCACCAACGGCCCATACCGACACGTTTGCCCGCGACGGGCTGCCGCCCGAGGACCAGTGGCCGGATTTCCTGATGGACGGGTTCGACTATCCGGATCGCTTGAACGCCGCCCATGAACTGACTGATTCCATGGTCGAAAAGGGATTTGGAGATCACACCGCCCTGATCGGCAACGGACGCCGGCGCACCTATAAGGAACTGACCGACTGGACCAACCGGCTGGCGCATGTGCTGGTCGAGGATATGGGCGTGAAGCCCGGCAACCGGGTGCTGATCCGGTCCGCCAACAACCCGGCGATGGTCGCTTGCTGGCTGGCCGCGACGAAGGCCGGCGCGGTCGTGGTCAACACCATGCCGATGCTGCGCGCCGGCGAGCTTTCCAAGATCGTCGACAAGGCCGAGGTGCACTTCGCGCTCTGCGACACAAGGCTGATGGAGGAGATGGTCGCCTGCGCCAAGGACAGCCGCTTCCTGACCTCGGTGATTGGTTTCGACGGCACCGCCAACCACGATGCGGAGCTTGACCGCCTCGCCCTGACCAAGCCGGTGGGCTTCGACACCGTGCAGACCGGGCGCGACGACGTGGCGCTTCTGGGCTTTACCAGCGGGTCCACCGGTGACCCCAAGGCGACGATGCATTTCCACCGCGATCTTCTGATCATCGCCGATGGCTACGCGCAGGAGGTGCTGAAGGTCACGCCCGAGGATGTCTTCGTCGGTTCGCCGCCGCTGGCCTTCACCTTCGGGCTTGGCGGTCTGGCGATCTTCCCGCTGCGCTTCGGGGCGGCCGCGACGCTGCTGGAAAACGCCTCGCCGCCCAACATGATCGAGATCATTGAACAGTTCAAAGCGACCGTCTGCTTTACCGCCCCCACGGCCTACCGCGTAATGCTGCGCGCGATGGACGAAGGCGCCGACCTGTCATCCTTGCGCGCGGCGGTTTCGGCGGGCGAGACCCTGCCGGCCCCGGTCTACGAGGAGTGGATGGAAAAGACCGGCAAGCCGATGCTCGACGGGATCGGTGCGACGGAAATGCTGCACATCTTCGTCACCAACCGCTTCGACGATCATCGCCCGGCCTGCACCGGCCGCCCGGTGACGGGATATCAGGCAAAGGTCGTCGATGACGCGATGGCCGAGGTGCCGCGCGGCGAGATCGGGCGCCTCGCGGTGCGCGGGCCGACCGGCTGCCGCTACCTCAACGATGACCGGCAGGCCAGCTACGTGCAAAACGGCTGGAACATCACCGGCGACAGTTTCACCATGGACGGTGACGGCTACCTGCATTTCGCCGCCCGCAACGACGATATGATCGTCTCGTCCGGCTACAACATCGCCGGGCCCGAGGTGGAGGCGGCACTCCTGTCGCATGACGCGGTGGCCGAATGCGCCGTGATCGGCGCCCCCGACGAAGCGCGCGGCCAGATCGTCGAGGCGCATGTGGTTCTTGTCGAGGGGATCGCAGCCTGCGACAGCCTGGCCGAGACCTTGCAAGCCCACGTCAAGGCAGAGATCGCGCCCTACAAGTATCCAAGACGGGTGGTCTTTTCGACCGCGCTGCCGAAAACGGCGACCGGAAAAATACAGCGCTACCTGCTCAAGTCTGAGCGAGACTAATACACCTGCACGATCCGGCAACGACCTGATCGACAACAACAGAGAGGAACGAAAAATGGATGCAACACCTGGAGTGACGCGCAGCAGTGACGGGCTCGACGGCAAACGCTGGAATGTCGTCGGCCATATCTACACGCCCAAGCTGCACAGCGACAACGTGATGATCTGGCACGCGCAGATCCCGGCCGACACGATGGTGCCGCCGCATGTCCACCCGACGCAGGACGAATGGATCTACGTGCTCGACGGTGCACTGGAGGTCGATTTCGGTTTTGAAAGCGGCACTGTCACCGCCAACAAGGCCGGTCCCGGAGACACGATCCGGATGCCGCGCGGCATCGCGCACGGGGTCTACAACCGCTCCGGCGCCGACGCGACCTGCGTCTTCGGTGTCGCGCCCGCGCGCAAGCTCTTCGATCTTTTCTGTGCGCTCGATGGCGTCACCGACCCGGCCGAGCTTGTCCGCCTCGCCGCGTTGCACGAGGTCGAGTTCCTGCCGCCCCCGGACGCGGCGTGAGGAGCAGCACGATGGTTCAGCGCAAATCTGTTGCCGTCATCGGCGGCGGGGTCTCGGGCCTTGCCGCAGCCAAGGCCTTCGACGAACGCGGCCACCGCGTGACGGGGTTCGAACGCAGCCACGATTTCGGCGGCGTCTGGGAGCCCTCGCGCAGTTATCCCGACGTGCAGACGCAATCGCCGAAAGAGCTTTACCACTACACCGATCTGCCGATGCCGGCAGACTATCCGGAATGGCCCAAGGGCCCGCAGGTGCATGCCTACCTGCACAGCTATGCCGACAAGCACCGGCTGGGCCGCCTGTTCCGCCTCAACACCCGGATCCTGTCGATGGACCGGCGCGCCGATGGCCGACCCGGCTGGACCCTGACCATCGAGGAAGCGGGCCGCACGCGGCAGGAGGATTTCGAGTTCGTCGCGGTCTGCACCGGGCAGTTTTCCGAAAAGAACATCATCAGCCATCCCGGGCAGGAGGAGTTCGTCGCGCAGGGCGGGCAGGTGATCCACAGTTCGGAATATACTGACCCCGAGATGGTGCGCGGCAAGCGCGTGGTGGTGCTGGGCGGCTCCAAATCGGCCACGGACATCGCCGTCAACGCCGCGAAGAACGGCGCGGCCGCGGTGACGATGGTGTACCGCGAAAACGTCTGGCGCATCCCCTATTTCGTGGGCGGCATCAACTTCAAGCGGCTGCTTTACATGCGCGCGCAGGAAATGCAGTTCAATTCCTGGGGCCGCAGCCCGGCGCAAAAGGCTTTGGCGGCAATCACCAAACCCCTGGTCTGGGCCAATTTCCGCGGGCTGGAGACGCTGCTCAAGCTGCAACTCGGGTTGAAACGCTGGCACATGGTGCCCGACACCCCGATCGAGCGGGAGGCCTGTTGCAGCCTGCCCATCGTGACGCCGGGCCTGTTCGAGGGCTTCCGCGATGGCTCCATCCGCCCGATCCGAGGCACCTATGAACGCTACGATGGCGACGAGATCGTGCTGACCACAGGCGAACGGGTCGGCTGCGACCTGTCGATCCTTGCCGTGGGCTGGAAACTGGGTGTGCCTTACCTCGCGCAGGAGTACCGCGACAAGCTGATCGAGGACGACGGACAATACCGGGTCTATCGTCTGTCGGTGAACCCCGATCTGCCCGACATGGGGTTTGTCGGGTTCAATTCGAGCTTTTGCACGGTGCTGTCGGCCGAGATGATAGCCAACTGGCTGGTGCGCTACGCCGACGGGAAGCTTGACCATCAGCCAAGCGAAGACGAGATGCGGCGCAATATCGACGAGATGCTGGACTGGCGACGGCATGAACGGCCGGCAGCGCAGGTCTACGGGGGGCTGTGTTCCGCGCCCTTCCACTTCAAGCATTTCGACGAACTGCTGGCCGATATGGGTGCGGCCAAGCGCAAGAAGGCCAACCCGCTGGCCGAAACCTTCAGCTACCCCGACGCCGGGGCCTATGGCCGCTATCTCGCCTCGACGCCACAGTATCAGGCGGGCTGAGGCAGGTCGTGGCACTGGAGACACGCGGGCATTGACCCGGCAGCCCGTCACGGCATTGTGGACAAACAAACAACAGGGAGACCGACAATGACCTTCAAGACATTCGCAATCGCGGGCCTCATGGCCAGCACCGCCAGCATGGCCGTGGCTCAGGACGTGCGCATCGGCATGATCACCACGCTGTCGGGCGGCGGCGCGGGCCTTGGCATCGACGTGCGTGACGGATTCATGCTGGCCATTGATCAGGCCGGCCGCGACGACATCGAGGTGATCATCGAGGATGACGAACGCGCGCCCGACCGCGCCGTGCAGCAGGCCGACCGCATGATCCAGTCCGACGACGTGGACATCATGACCGGCATCATCTGGTCGAACCTCGCCATGGCGGTGATCCCCTCGGCCACGGCGCAGGGCGTCTTCTACCTGTCGCCTAACGCCGGGCCATCGCAACTGGCCGGGCGCGGCTGCCACGAGAACTATTTCAACGTGGCGTGGCAGAACGACAACCTGCACGAGGCGGCGGGCGCTTATGCCAACACGGCAGGCTATACCAACAGCTTCATCCTTGCGCCCAATTACCCCGCCGGGCGCGACGCGCTGACCGGCTATCAGCGCATGTATGAGGGTGATGTCGCGTCGGAGGTCTACACCCAGCTTGGCCAGACCGATTACGCCGCCGAGATCAGCCAGATCCGCAATTCCGGCGCCGACAGCGTCTATTTCTTCCTGCCCGGCGGCATGGGCATCGCCTTCGTGCGCCAATATGCCGAGGCCGGTGTCGACATCCCGCTGATCGGCCCCGCCTTCAGCTTCGACCAGGGCATTCTTGGCGCCGTGGGCGAGGCCGCGCTTGGCGTACGCAACACCTCGCAATGGAGCCATGACCTCGACAACCCGGCCAACGTGGCCTTCGTCGAGGCGTTCCAGGCCGAATACGACCGGTTGCCGTCGCTCTATGCCAGCCAGGGCTTCGATACCGCGAACCTGATCCTCTCGGCGCTCGACGTGGCCCATCCGGACGATGCCGACGCCTTCCGCGAGGCGCTGCGCGCCGCCAATTTCGACAGCACGCGCGGCGATTTCGCATTCGGCCCGAACCACCACCCGATCCAGGACATCTATGTCCGCGAGGTGGTTATGGAAGGCGACGTCCTGACCAACGCGATCGTCGGCACCGCGTTGGAGGATCACGCCGACGCCTACGCAGGCGAGTGCAACATGTAAGGCCATTGGCCTGACCGGCCGGGCCAGCCCATGCGCGAGGCCCGGCCATTACGGGGATTTGTTCCATGTCGGCAGCTCTTCTGATCGAGCAGCTTCTCAACGGGCTGCAATTCGGCGTCATGCTGTTTGTGATGGCGGCGGGCCTGACCCTGATTTTCGGGGTGATGGGGCTGATCAACCTTGCCCATGGCTCGCTTTACATGATCGGTGCCTTCGCGGCGGCGGGTGCGGCGGCGTATACCGGATCGTTCTGGCTGGCGCTTGTGGCGGCGCTGATGGCCGCCGCGATCGTAGGTGCGATCGTGGAAATGGTGGTGATCCGGCGGCTTTACGACCGCGACCACCTCGACCAGGTGCTGGCGACCTTCGCGCTGATCCTGATCTTTTCGGAAGGCACGCGGTTCGTGTTTGGCTCGCTACCGCTATACCTTGATACGCCGTCGGTCCTGTCGGGGCCGACCACCCTGCCCGGCGGCATCGAGTATTCGAAATACCGGTTGTTCATCATCGCCGTGGGACTGGCCGTTGGGGCGGGACTTTACGGACTGATCGCGCGCACCCGGCTTGGCATCCAGATCCGCGCCGGCGAGGCAGACCGCGAGATGATCGCCGCGCTCGGCGTCGATATCCGCAAGCTTTACACGCTGGTCTTCGCGCTTGGCGCCGCCCTTGCCGGGCTGGCCGGCGCGATGATCGGCGCGATCCAGGCGGTCGAGGTCGGCATGGGCGAGCCGGTGCTGATCCTTGCCTTCGTGGTCATCGTGATCGGCGGCATCGGCTCGATCAAGGGCGCCTTCGTCGGCGCGCTGCTGGTCGGGCTGACCGACACGCTTGGCCGGGTGTTGCTGCCGCAGGTCTTCGGCCTTGTCATGGACGCGAGCAGCGCCACCACGGTCGGCGCCTCGCTGGCTTCGATGTCGATCTACATCCTGATGGCGGGCATCCTGCTGTTCAAGCCGTCGGGCCTGTTCGGGGGGACGCCATGATGCGGCTGGAGACCATTCTCAACCTCCTCATTCCCGCGATCCTGCTGGCCACGGCGCTCATCGCCTCCGCGATGGATGCGCCCTATATCATCACGCTGGCGACACGGGCCGCTATCCTCGCGCTGGCCGCCGTGGGGCTGAACTTCGCGCTCGGGCTTGGCGGGCTGGTCAGCCTCGGGCACGCGGCATTCTTCGGCATCGGCGGCTATGCCATGGGGATCCTCGCCTTTCACGCACAGACCTACGCACCGCTCTGGGGCGTGATCGAGGGCACCAGGTCGATGCCCGTCATCTGGATCGTCGCGGTCATTGCATCGGCCTTCGCGGCACTCGTCATTGGCGCGCTCAGCTTGCGCACCTCGGGCGTCTATTTCATCATGATCACGCTCGCCTTCGGGCAGATGCTGTTCTACTTCGCCATTTCATGGCCCGCTTATGGCGGCGAGGATGGCCTTTCGATCTACATTCGCAACGATTTTCCCGGTGTGAACACGCTGGTTCCGATCAACTTCTTCCTGATCTGCTTCGCGCTGCTGGCCGCGGTGATGGTGCTCTTCGACCGGCTGACCAAGTCGCCTTTCGGCCTCGCCCTGCAAGCTGGCCGCCAGAACCCCGCGCGGGCCGAGGCGGTGGGGCTTACCCCCTACCGGCTGCGCCTTGTCGCCTTCGTGATCTCGGGCGCGATCACCGGGCTGGCGGGCGCGCTCTTTGCCGATCTCAACCGCTTCATCAGCCCCGGCATGCTGAGCTGGCAGATGTCGGGCGAGTTGATCGTGCTGATCGTTCTGGGAGGCCTCGCGCGGCTCTCCGGCCCGGTGGCGGGGGCGATGCTGTTCGTCATGCTGGAATATGTCCTGGAGGGGCTGTCGACCTACTGGCATATCTATCTTGGCGCGATCCTTCTGGGCGTTGTGCTGTTCGCGCGCGGCGGCCTCATTGGCCTTGTCGCCGGGCGGGAGGTGGCGCATGAGTGAGGTGCTGCTGGAAACCCGCGCGATCTGCAAGAGATTCGGCGCGTTGCAAGCGTCGAAGGATGTCGGCCTGACCCTGCGGGCGGGCGAGATCCACGCACTGATCGGCCCCAACGGGGCGGGCAAGTCAACGCTGATCGCGCAGATCTCGGGTGCGCTTGCCCCCGATAGCGGGTCGGTGATCTTTGAGGGCCGCGATGTCACGCGGTTGCCCACCCCGGCCCGCGCGAGGATGGGGCTGGCGCGCACCTTCCAGATCTCGGCCCTTGCGATGGAATTCACCGTGCTGCAAAACGTGGTCCTCGGCGCGCTGGGCGCGCGCGGGCGGGTCTACCGCTTCTTCGGCAACGTCATGCGCGACAAGGTGTTGCTGGAGAGGGCCGAGGTGGCGCTGGAGCAGGTCGGCCTGTCCGAGTTCCGCAATTTCTTCACCGGCGAACTGTCGCACGGGCAACGCCGGCAGCTCGAGGTTGCCGTGGCGCTGACATTGCAGCCGAAGGTCTTCGTGATGGATGAACCGATGGCCGGGCTGGGCGCCGAAGGGTCGCACCGGCTGACCGGGTTTCTCGACGGACTGCGGCAGCGCGCGCCGATCCTGCTGGTGGAACATGACATGGACGCGGTGTTCGCGCTTGCCGACCGCATCAGCGTTCTGGTTTACGGTGAGGTCGTCGCCACCGGCACCGCCGACGAGATCCGCGCAAACCCATTGGTGCGAGAGGCTTACCTGGGCGAGGGGGGCGCAGCATGAGCCTTCTGAAACTTGCCCATGTCTCCGCCTTCTACGGGCCGAGTCAGGCGCTTTTCGACGTGCATCTGGCCTTGGACGAGGGCGAGGTTCTGGCCCTGATGGGGCGCAACGGGATGGGCAAATCGACCACCGTGAAGGTGATCTCGCGGCTCATGCGGCACCGGGGCGGGTCGGTGGTGTTCGACGGGCAGGATCTGGGGCATGTGCCCGCGCACAAGGCAGCGCGCGCAGGCATTGGTCTGGTGCCCGAGGGGCGGCGCTGCTTTGCGCCGCTGACGGTGCATGAAAACCTGATCGCCGCAGCGCGAACCGGCCACTGGGCGCTAACCCGCGTTTGCGAGCTCTTCCCCCGGTTGGGGGAACGTCAGGGGCAGGTCGCGGCCTCGCTCTCGGGTGGCGAACAGCAAATGCTGGCCATTGGCCGGGCGCTGATGACAAACCCCCGGCTTCTGATTCTCGACGAAGCGACCGAGGGCCTTGCCCCGGTCATTCGGCAGGAAATATGGGCAGCGGTTCAGCGGCTGAAAGTGGAAACCGGCCTCGCCATCCTGGTTATCGACAAGTCGCTGCGCGAGCTGGGCAGCGTGGCCGACACCGGCGTCATCATCGAAAAGGGCGTCACGGTCTGGTCGGGGGCGTTCGGCGCGCTCGACCGCGCCACAACCGACCGCTACCTGGGGGTGTGATTGCATGGCGTTCGAATTTCCCCAAAAGGTGCTGTTCAAGCATTGCGATCCGGCCGGCATTGTCTTTTACCCGCGCTATTTCGAGATGCTGAACGACTGCGTCGAGGCGTTCTTCGACGACGTGCTGGAGATGCCGTTCGAGACGCTGCATGCCACCGGCGGCGTGCCGACGGCCGAGATCACGACACGCTTCCACCGGCCAAGCCGGCATGGCGACCGGCTGGTCATCACACTTTCCGTCACCCGCGTCGGGCTGAGTTCGGTGGGCCTGTCCTTCGTGGCGCAGGCCGGGGAGGAAACCCGGCTGACCGCGCGATCCACCCTTGTTCTGGTGGCCGAAGATGGCCGGTCAAGACCTTGGCCCGACGCGGTAAAACAGAAACTGCTGAAGCAGGAGGAGGCCCAGAGCCATGCGACATAAACCGATCCTACCCGAGGGATGGCCCACCCCCAAGGGCTACGCCAACGGTATCCTCGCCGCCAACGGCACGCTTTACGTGGGCGGGCAGATCGGCTGGGACAGCGACGGCACCTTCGCGCCCGGCGGCTTCCTCGGCCAGATGGAGCAGGCCCTCAAGAACATCCGCGCGGTGGTGGAAACGGCCGGTGGCGGGCCGCAGGATATCGTGCGCCTGACATGGTATGTGACCGACAAGACGGAGTATCTCGCCCATCAACGCGAAGTCGGGCAGGCCTATCGCCGGGTACTGGGCAAGCATTTCCCGGCCATGGCAATGGTCGTCGTCGCCGGCTTGGTCGAGGATGAGGCGGTCGTGGAGATCGAGGCCGAGGCGGTGATCGGTGCCTGATGGCCGGATGTCCGATGCATCTGTCGGACGACCGCCCCGGTGCCGCGCCGCGCGCCCGTCGGCGCATTTGTCATGGTCCTGTCACCGATAATGTGGCACTCTATCACGCACTTGCAGCATTCCCGGAAAGACCGATGACCGAAACCGAGACCGCCACCTCGCACCGATATGACTCCGTCGACCGCGCAACCCGTGCCGCAATGGCGCGGCTGACCTCGGGTGTGTCCATGCACGCCGCGGCGTCGGCGTGCATGGATTGGGCGTTGCACCTGTCGCGGGCGCCGGGGCGGCAGATGGAACTGGCCGAGAAAGCGCGCGACAGTGCGGCGCGGCTGATGATGGGGCCGTTCCTGCCCGATGACGGCGGCGACGGGCTTGGATCCGCCTTCACGCCACGGCCCGGAGATCACCGCTTCGACCATGCGGGCTGGACGATGCCGCCGTTCAAGTGGTGGATGCAGGGCCACCTTGCGACAGAACGGTTCTGGGACGAGGCCACCCGCAACATTCGCGGCATGCGCCCCGGTTCGGGGGAGCGCGTGGGCTTCATGGCGCGCCAGATGCTCGACCCGCTGTCGCCCTCCAATTTCGCAGCGCTGAACCCGGAAGTTCTGGAGCGCACCCGGCAAGAGATGGGTGGCAACCTTGCGAAAGGCGCGCAAAACTGGATGGAGGATACTGCGCATGACCTGGCCGGGAGCGAGCCGCCGCATATCAGCAAATACAAGGTCGGCGAGACCATCGCCTGCACGCCGGGCAAGGTTGTCTATCGCAACCGCCTGATGGAGCTGATCCAGTATGCGCCGACGACCAAGACGGTCCACCCGGAGCCGATCCTGATCGTGCCGGCGTGGATCATGAAATATTACATCCTCGACCTCAGCCAGACGAATTCGCTGATCAAGGACCTTTTGGACCGGGGCCACACGGTGTTCTGCATCAGCTGGATCAACCCCGACGAAAGCTTGCGCGATGTCAGCCTTGACGATTACCGGCGCGAGGGGGTGATGGCCGCGCTCGACACGGTGGCCGATATCGTGCCGGGGCGGAAGGTTCACGCCTGCGGCTACTGCCTCGGCGGCAGCATGCTGTCGATCGCGGCTGCGACCATGGCGCGCGACGGCGATGACCGGCTGGCCTCGATCACTCTGCTGGCGGCGCAGATCGATTTCACCGAGGCGGGCGAGCTTCTGATGTTCGTCGATCACAGCCAGGTCGCTTACCTCGAAGACATGATGTGGGACCAGGGCTATCTCGACCGTGACCAGATGGCCGGGGCGTTCCGCGCCCTGCGGCCCGAGGATCTGATCTGGCAACATGCCGTCAAACGCTACCTGCTGGCCGAGGATGATCCGGATTTCGACATCCTCGCCTGGAACAGGGATGCGACCCGGATGCCGGCGCGGATGCACTCGGAGTATCTGCGCTCGCTGTTCCTTGAAAACCGGCTGACTTCCGGGCGTTTCGCGGTTGCGGGACGGGTGATTGCACTGACGGACATCACCGCGCCGATCTTCGTGCTGGGAACCGAGGCCGATCACATCGCGCCGTGGCGCTCGGTCTATAAGGTCACGCTGTTCACGCAAAGCGACCTGCGCTTCTGCCTGACTTCGGGCGGACATAACAGCGGCATCCTCAGCCCGCCGGGCAAGAAACACCGGCATTACCGGCTTGGCCACCGGACGACGGACACGCACTACATGGACCCCGACACGTGGATGGCAGACCACGATCCGCAGGACGGATCGTGGTGGGACGCCTGGGGCGCCTGGCTGAAGGATCATAGCAGCAAACGGGTCGCAGCGCCGGCTATCGGATCAGAGCGGCACGCGCCGCTTTGCGATGCGCCGGGGAGTTACGTTTTCCAGAAATGACGGGCGCGCCCCGACGCTGCACGGCTTGGGCGTCCGTCACTCCGCCCATTCCCAGGGCCGGGTGAACTGGCCCAGCACGTTGCCCACGGCCTCGTCGGTCACGTCGCCCGTCTTGCGCAGATGCGCCACGAGGCCGAGCTTCTTGCTTTCGACCACCTCGACCACTTCGGCGGCAACATCCGCCTCCTTCAGCGCAGCGTTGTAGACCCGCGTGATCGCCTTCTTGCGCAGCGCCGGCTTGAAGACCTTGCCGACGGCCGTCTTGGGCAACTCGTCGAGGATCTCGATATGCTTGGGGCGCGCCGCGCGTTCATGGACGTGCTCCTCGCAATGCGCGGCGAGTTCCTTGACCGTGACCGCGGCACCGTCGACCAGTTCGACATAGGCGCAGGGGAGTTCGCCAGCGAAGGCATCGGGCTGACCGATCGCCCCCGACATGGCCACGGCGGGGTGGCTGGCGAGGGCTTCTTCAATCTCGGCAGGGTCGATATTGTGGCCGCCGCGGATGATCAGATCCTTGGCGCGGCCGGTGATCCACAGGTAGCCATCGGCGTCGACGCGGCCGAGATCGCCGGTGCGCAGGAAGATATCTTCTGCGAAAAGGCCGATGTTCTTGTCGCTTTCGGTGTAGGTGGAGCCCTCGTAGACGCCGGGATTGTCGATGCAGATCTCGCCGACCTCGTCCACCGCGCACTCAACCGGGCCATCCGGTGTCTGCTTGAGGATCTTCACCGTGGTATGCGGCAGCGGCACCCCGACCGAGCCGATCTTCTTTTCGCCCTCCACCGGGTTGACGGAGACGAGGCAGGTCGCCTCGGTCAGCCCGTAGCCCTCGACCAGTGTCACACCGGTTGCCTTCTCGAACCGGTGGAACAACTCGACCGGCAGCGGCGAGGAGCCGGAAAAGGCGGTCTTCACGGTCGAGACATCTGCATCGACCTTGCGCTGCATCATCGCGGAAATCGCTGTCGGCACGGTGATGATGAAGGTAATCTGCCAGCGTTCCACCAGTTTCCAGAAATTGTCGAACACGCCCTCGCCCCGGTAGCCCTGCGGCGTCGGGAAGATCACATGCGCGCCCGAGGCGACGGCAGCCATCAGGATCACGTGGCAGGCGAAGACATGAAACAGCGGCAACGGGCATATGATATTGTCGGTGTCATCGAACAGCAGCGTATGCCCGAGCCAGCCGTTGTAGATGAGGCCGGAATACTTGTGTTGCGCCACCTTGGGCATGCCGGTGGTGCCGCCGGTGTGGAAATAGGCGGCAACGCGGTCGGCCTTGATGTCCTCGAAGTTCAGCCGGTCGGCGGGCTGCCCGGCGATCTCCTTGTTGAAATCGTGGACTTTCGCGTTGTGATGCACCTCCACCCTTGGCCGAATGAGCGGCACGATCAGCTTCTTGAGGCCAGCAAGGTAGCGCAGCAGGTCGACCTCGACCACGTGCTTCACGTTCGGCGCATACCCCACCGCCTCGGCCACCTTTTGGGCGACGTCGGTTTTCGGGAAAGCCTTCAGCGTCACCACCACCTTGGCATCGGTCTCGCGCAGGATGGCGCTGATCTGTTCGGGCTCCAGAAGCGGGTTGATCGGGTTGGCGATCCCCGCCACGCAGCCACCCAGCAGCGTCAGCACGGTTTCGGTGCAATTTGGTAGCACGTAGGCGACGGTGTCGGTTTCGCCGATGCCGAGCGAGCGAAACAGGTTCGCGGTCTGCGTCACCTTGCCGTGCAACTCCCGCCATGTCAGCGTTTCGGCCTTGTCGGTTGGCCCGGACAAAAGCTGGTAGGACACCGCCTTGTTGTCGGGATGTCGCGCGGCGGTGCCGCTCAGTAACTCATAAAGCGTGGTCGCCGGCTGGCTTTCGGGCCAGGGACTTTCCCGCTCGATCCGTCTGACATCCGCGAGATTCGCAAAACGTGTCATCCCCTCTCCTCCCCTGGGCGATGCTGCCCGTCGCCGTTTGGCAGCGTGGACAATCATTTGTCCGACAGGATGCAGGCAAGACACGGCACAAGGCAAGCGTAACGCAACGCAAAGATGTGCCTCATCTTTGCGTTGCGGCGCGCAACAGGCGCTACTCGGCGGCCATGCCTTCGGTGAACTGAAGCCGCGCCAGCCGTGCATAAAGCCCGTCACCGGCCACCAGATCCTCGTGCGTGCCCTCGGCCACGATGCGTCCGTCCTCGAACACAACGATCCGGTCGGCCTTCTTCACCGTCGCCAGCCGGTGCGCGACGATCAGCGTGGTGCGATCCGCCGACAGCTCCGCCACGGCCTGCTGCACCGCGCGTTCGCTTTCGGCGTCAAGCGCGCTCGTTGCCTCGTCAAGCAACAAGACCGGCGCATCGCGCAGGATCGCGCGGGCAATCGCGATGCGCTGCTTCTGCCCACCCGACAGCATGATGCCGCGCTCGCCCACGTAGGTGTCATAGCCATCGGGCAACGCCATCAGGAACTCATGCGCCGCGGCGGCCTTCGCGGCGGCCTCGACCTCGGCGTTGCTGGCCTCGGGCCGGCCAAAGCGGATGTTCTCGCGCGCCGAGGCGGCGAAGATCACCGGGTCCTGCGGCACCAGCGCCATGGCGTGGCGAAATGTGCTGCGCTCCATTTCTCGCAGGTCCACCCCGTCGAAGGTGATACGACCAGAGATCGGATCGTAGAACCGCAACAGAAGCTGGAAGATGGTCGATTTTCCGGCACCGGAAGGGCCGACAAGCGCCACCGTCTCGCCCGGCCGGATGGTCAGGCTGATACCGTCGAGCGCCGCCTGATCGGGACGGGTCGGATAGTGAAAGCGCACCTCCTCGAAGGCAATCGCGCCGCGCCCGCCCTGCGGCAGCGCCCGGCCCCGGACCGGATCGGCCACCGTGTCACGCCCGCGCAGCAGTTCCACCAGCCGTTCGGTCGCCCCCGCGGCGCGCTGCAACTCGCCCCAGATTTCCGACAGCGCCCCGACCGCCCCCGCCGTCATGATGGCGTAGATCAGGAACTGGATCAGCTCGCCGATGCTCATCATGTCGCCACGCACGTCGCGCGCCCCGACCCAGAGCACGCCGACAACGCCGGAAAAGATCAGCGTGATCACGATCACTGTCATCACGGCACGCGTCAGGATGCGCGTCTTGGCGGCGTCGAAGCTTTGCTCGGTCACCCGGTCGAACTCGCCCGCCGTCGGGCCTTCATTGGTGAAGGCCTGCACCGTCTGCACCGACAAAAGCGCCTCGCTCGCCTTGCCGGAGCTTTCCGCGATCCAATCCTGGTTGGTGCGGCTGAGCGCCCGGAGCCGCCGCCCCAGCACCACGATGGGCACGATCACCGCTGGCACAATCAGCAGAACAAGGCCCGTAAGCTTGGGCGACGAGATCAGCATCATGCCCAGCCCGCCGAGGAAAATCAGCGCATTGCGAAGCGCGATCGAGATCGACGAACCGATCACCGACAAGATCAGCGTGGTGTCCGTCGTGATGCGGCTGAGAACCTCGCCGGTCATGATCCGCTCGAAGAAGGCAGGACTCATGGTGATCATACGGTCAAACAGCGATTTTCGGATATCGGCGATGACCCGTTCACCGAGCCGGGTCACCAGGTAATAGCGCAACCCCGTGCCCAGCGCGAGAAGTCCCGCCAGCCCGAGCGCGGCAAGAAAATACTTGTCGAGCAGCGTCACTGTTTCCGTTTCGAACCCGTCTACCACGCGGCGCACCGCCAGAGGGACGGTCAGCGAGACCGACGCCGTCAGGATCAGGGCTGCAATGGCGCTGAACATCAGGCCGCGATAGGGCCGCATGAAGGGCCAGAGCGCGCCAAGCGACCCGATCTTGCGGGATTTCTCGCGCTCCTGCTGCGCGCTTGCGGGCTGCGGTTTTGTCTGGCTCTCGGACATTGGGCGTTCCGGTCGTCGTTGCGGCTGCCAACCGGGATAAAGCGCGCGCTGCCCCGCCGCAAGACCCCCCGCTGCAAGACCCCGGCGGCGCATCACGTTTGCGCGCGCCTGTTGACCAGCGCGGCCGGATCACGCACCCTGCAAGAACCCTTATCGACCGCCACAGAAGGAGGAACCGACATGGGGACCAGCGATCTCATCCAGTATGCCCGCGCGCTCTACAACGCGCATGGCGACAAGGCCGAGGCCGAAGCCGCGCAAAAGGTCGTCGCCGCACAGGGGACAGGCGATCAGGAGGAGGCGGAAAAATGGCGCCTCATCCGTGGTCATATCAAGGAGTTGCGCGGCCCGAAGGTGACCTGACGCGTGGCTGGCCCTCAGGCCACGTCTATCACCGACAGGGCGCGCTTCTCTCCGGCCCAGGCCCGCGCGGCGTGCCCGAACGCCTCGAACAGGGGCCGCGACACCGGGTCTTCGGCGGCGCGAAACTCCGGGTGCCATTGCACTGAAAGGGTAAAGCCCGGCGCATCGGCGATATAGATCGCCTCGGCGGTCCCGTCCCCGGCCCGTCCGTCGACCACCACCCGCGCGCCTGCGGTCTTGATTCCCTGCCCGTGCAGCGTGTTGGTCATCACCTCGCGCGCGCCCATCAGGCGGTGAAACGGCCCGCCCTCGGTGAAGGTCACACCGTGGCGCAGGGCGAATTTTTCCTCCAGCGACCCATCGGGCGGCATTCGGTGGTTCATGCGCCCCGGCAAGTCGCGGATCTCGGGGTGCAGGGTGCCCCCCATGGCCACATTGACCTCCTGGAAGCCGCGGCAAACGCCAAGGATCGGCTGGCCACGGTCGACGCAGGCGCGGATCAGCGGCAGGCTGACGGCATCGCGGCAGCGATCGAAGGCCCCATGTGCCTCGGTCGGGGTCTCGCCGTATTCCTCGGGGTGCACGTTGGGCCGCCCGCCGGTAAAGAGAAAACCATCGAAAATCTCCAGAAGCTCCGCCGTCGAGGCATAGCGCGGATCGGCCGGGATCAGCAGCGGCACGCAATCGGCAACCGCCGCGACCGCCTCGGAATTCATCGTGCCGCCGACATGGGCCGGGTACTGGTCGTTGATCAGGTGGTGATTGCCGATGATACCGATAACGGGCCTGCGCATGGGAACCTCTTTTTCTGCGGTCCCCCAAGCCTATACGCCGCGCCAGCCACCGAGAAAAGAAGCGCCCGCGCACAATGCGCCCGGCACCTGTGCACCGCCCTGAAATCGCGCAGCCTTGCCCAAGGATGCGTCAGGCGAGGGCGCTGAACCCGGCGGCCTCGATCCCCGCGATCGCTGCCGCCGCGTCATTGTCGGAGGTATCGCCAGTCACCCCCACGGCACCCAGAACCGCGCCGCCCGCATCCTTGACCAGGACGCCCCCCGGCACCGGCACCACCTTACCGTCAAACGCGCCGTTCATCGCCGCCATGAAATAGGCCTGCTCCTCGGCCCGCAGCATCTGCGCGCTGCCCGGCATGCCCATCATCACCGCGCCATACGCCTTGCCGCGCGCGATCTCGAAGCGGCCGGGGCTGGCGCCATCCTCGCGCTCGAAAGCCAGAAGATGCCCGCCGGCATCCAGAACCGCCACCGATAGCGGCTTCAACCCCAGCGCCCGCCCCGTTTCGCGGGCCACGGCCACCATCACCTTCGCCTGCTCCAGCGTGATCATCCTGTTTACTCCCCATTAAGGTTAACGGCGCGCCCGGCCCCGCCAGGGAACCCGTGCCATGCGCCTTCTTCTTGGTCCAAATACTCAAGCTCCAAAGACCGCAACCGGCGCGCCCCTCAGACCGACGCCTTCCTTTCAAGCCGCCGCCGATGCAGCACCGGCTCAGTGTAGCCAGAGGGTTGCACCCGCCCCTCGAACACCAGGTCGCAGGCCGCCTTGAACGCCACCCCGTCAAACCCCGGCGCCATCGGCAGATAGGCCGGATCGGCCGCGTTCTGCCGGTCCACCACAGCGGCCATCTTCTGCATCGCCTCCATCACCCGCGCCGCGCTCACGATGCCATGATGCAACCAGTTGGCCAGCGCCTGGCTGGAAATCCGGCAGGTCGCGCGATCCTCCATCAATTGGACATCGTGGATATCGGGCACCTTGGAACAGCCCACGCCCTGATCGACCCAGCGCACCACGTAGCCGAGAATGCCTTGCGCGTTGTTCTCGATCTCGCGCGTGACCTCGTCTTCGGAGAGGTTGCGGCCCTCCATCACCGGGATTGTCAACAGGTCCTCCAGCGTGCCGCGCGCCCCGCCGGCCTTGATCTCGTCCTGCCGAGCCAGCACATCGACCCGATGGTAGTGCGTCGCGTGCAGGGTGGCGGCGGTGGGCGACGGCACCCACGCGCAATTGGCGCCGGATTGCGGATGACCGATCTTGGCTTTCAGCATGTCGGCCATCAGGTCGGGCATCGCCCACATCCCCTTGCCGATCTGCGCCTTGCCCTGAAGCCCGCAGGCCAGACCGATATCGACGTTGCGATCCTCGTAGGCGGCGATCCACGGCGTCGATTTCATCTCTCCCTTGGGCAGAATCGGGCCGGCGTCCATGCTGGTATGGATCTCGTCGCCGGTGCGGTCGAGAAAGCCGGTATTGATGAAGGCCACCCGGTGTTTCGCCGCCCGGATGCAGTCCTTGAGGTTCACGCTGGTGCGCCGTTCCTCGTCCATGATACCCAGCTTGACAGTGTATCGCGGCAGGCCGAGCGCATCTTCGACATGGGTGAAAACCTCGTCGGCGAACGCGACTTCCTCGGGTCCGTGCATCTTGGGCTTGACGACATAGACCGAGCCTGTGACCGAATTGCCGCTGTCACGGGCAAGATCGTGCATGGCGATCAGCGTCGTCACCATCGCATCCATCAGACCCTCGCCCACCTCGTTGCCGTCGCGGTCGAGGATCGCGGGGTTGGTCATCAGGTGGCCGACATTGCGCACCAGCATCAGCGACCGGCCCTTCAGGGTCACGCTGCCCCCCTCCGGCGTCACGACCGTGAGGTCGGGGTTGAGCGCGCGGGTAAACGCCCTGCCGCCCTTCACGACCTCCTCGGTCAGGTCGCCCTTCATCAGGCCAAGCCAGTTACCATAGGCCAGCACCTTGTCCTCGGCATCGACGGCGGCGACGGAATCCTCGCAATCCATGATCGTGGACATCGCCGATTCGAGGATCACATCAGCGATGCCGGCCGGGTCCGAGCGGCCGATCTCGCTGTCCAAGTCGACTTTAACAATGATGTGCAAACCATTGTTTATAAACACATAACCAATACCATCTTCGGTCCTGCCAAGATAGGAATCGTGGCCTGTCAACGCCTCCATATCCGTCACCGCTTCCCAGCCGCCTGTCACCGGCACCGCCGTGTCGAGGAAGGCCTTGGCCCAGGCGATCACCCGCGCGCCGCGCGCCGCGTCATAGCCCTTGGCCCTGGGCAGGTCGCCAAGCGCGTCGGTGCCGTAAAGCGCATCGTAAAGGCTGCCCCAGCGGGCATTCGCCGCGTTGAGCGCAAAGCGCGCATTCATGATCGGCACCACAAGTTGCGGGCCGGGAACCTGCGCGATCTCGGGGTCGGTGGCCGGGGTCTCGATCTCGAAATCCGGCCCCTCGGGCACGAGGTAGCCGATCTCTTCGAGAAACGCGCGGTAGGCATCCGAATCATGCGGCTGACCGGCCCTTGCCTTGTGCCAGTCGTCGATCCGCGCCTGCATTGCCTCGCGCGTGTCCAGCAGCGCGCGGTTCTTCGGCCCGAAATCATGCACGAGGCGCGACAGACCGTCCCAGAACGCCGCAGCTTCCACCCCGGTGCCGGGCAGTGCCTGCGCCTCGATGAACGCGGCCAGTTGGCTTTCAACCTGCAAATCGGCGCGTGTGACGCGTGTCATATTCGTCCCTCCAAAGCTGTTCCCGAATGGGTTTAGGGAAAAAGTTTCCTATAGGCAACAATCCTGGTCAAAAAACTTTACCAAAAGCACTTTCAATCGAAAAATGAAAGTTGCTCCGGTATTTTATCGGATTTCCGGGGGCGTCGCGGGCGCGGCGCGGCGTGGCGGGCCAGCAACCGGTCGCGGTCGGCGCGAAAGCCGTCCTGCCCGCGCACCGCCCAGACCTGCGCGCGCGCCGCGCGGGCCGCTTTCATCGGATCGACCAGCGGCGCCGGGTAGCCGTGCCCCAGGAACCGCCCGGCCCCGCCCCAGTCCCAGGGGCTGTGCAGATGCGCGTCCGGCACAGGGCGCAGTTCCGGCACCCATTGCCGCACGAAGCGACCGTCGGGGTCCTGATCCAGCCCCTGTTTTACCGGGTTGTAGATGCGCGGCGTGTTCATGCCGGTTGTGCCCGATTGCATCTGCACCTGCGGCCAGTGAATGCCGGGTTCATAATCGGTAAAAAGCCGCGCGAGGTGCACGCCGGTCTGCCGCCAGTCCAGCCACAGATGGTAGCTGGCGACCGCCATCAGCATCGCCCGCATACGGAAATTGATCCAGCCGGTATGGATCAACTGGCGCATGCAGGCATCGACGAAGGGTAGCCCTGTTTCGCCCGCCTGCCACGCCTCAAGCCTCGCGGTATCGCTTTCCAACGGGCGCAGTCCGTCATAGGCGGGGTGCAGGCAGCGGGTTTCGATATCAGGCTGGCTTTCCAGTTTCTGCATGAAGTGATCGCGCCACGCGAGGCGTGAGGAAAAGCCATTGAGCGCGCGTTTCGGCGCATCCACCTGCCGGCGGCGGGCCTCCAGAGATTGCACGACCTCACGCGGGGACAGCGTGCCACAGGCCAGGTGCGGCGACAGGCGCGAACAGGCGGCCGGCGCCGACAGGGGCGAGGACATGCCACCGAGATAGCCTTTGGCGCGGGTCTCAAGAAAGCTGTCCAGCAAGTCCAGCCCGCGCGCCCGGCCCCCCTTTTGCCGCCCCGGACAGGGGTCGAATCCCAACGCCAGATCGGCCGCGTCGGGGATGGCGCCGGGATCGAGCCCGTGCGGCGCGAGGGCCGCGGGCGGATCGCTCAGCCCCGCCCGCATCGCCTTGTCGCGCCGCGCCTGCCAACCGCGCCGATGCGTCAGCCCGCGCGCGATGCCCGGCTGCGGGATTTCGTGCCACGCCACGCCGTGGGCGCGCGCCCACGCCGCGACACGCCGGTCGCGCGCGAAGCTCCACAGGTTGCCGGTTTCCTCGTGACTGACCAGCCGGGTGAGGCCGGGGTCACGGCGCAACGCGTCCAGCACCTCCACCGCGTCACCGATCCGCACCAGCAAAGGTGCGCCGAGGCGGGCCAGATCGTCGCGCAACCCGGCAAGCCCTTCGGCGATAAAGCGCCATTGCCGAGCTGATCGGTCGGGCTGCGCCCAGTCCGCGGGCTCTACGATATAAAGCGGCAAGACAAGGCCGTCGCCGGACGCCGCAAGCGCCATCGCCGGGTTATCCTCCACCCGCAAATCCCGTTTGAACCAGAGAATCGTGCCCATGCGACCAAAAGAACACAAGAAGAACATTTGCGGAAGCGGTTAATGCGCCCTCCCCGATCGGAAATAGCACCCGCCCGCCCCGCGTCCAATATTCGCCGCTGTCAGACGATCATCCCAGCCCGTGTGCCTTCGCCCAGGCCACCAGCCCGAGGGTGGAGCCATCCTTGCCGGCGCCATCCGCCGCGCCGCTCAGCACCGGTTCCAGGGTCTTGGCCAGCTCCTTGCCAAGCTCCACCCCCCATTGGTCGAAGCTGTTGATACCGAGGATCGCGCCCTCGACGAACACGCGATGTTCATAAAGCGCGATGATCTGGCCCAGAACGAACGGTGTCAGCCTGGGATAGATCAGCGTCGTGGAGGGGCGGTTGCCGGGAAAGACGCGGTGGCGCGCCTGCCGGTCAAGCTCCGCCCCCGACAGGCCCTTGGCAGCCATGATCGCGCGCGCCTCCTCAAGGCTGCGCCCGCGCATCAGCGCCTCCGATTGCGCGAGGCAATTGGCGACCAGCAGGCGGTGGTGGTGGGCAAGGTCCGGTTCATGCCCCTCGGCCGCAACGAGGAACTCACAGGGCACGACGCGGGTGCCCTGGTGGATCAACTGGTAAAAAGCATGCTGGCCGTTGGTGCCGGGCTCGCCCCAGACGACGGGGCCGGACTGCATCGCGAGGTCGGCGCCGTCCATCGACACGCGCTTGCCGTTGCTCTCCATTTCCAACTGTTGCAGGTAGGCCGGCAGGCGCAGCAGCCGCTGGTCATAGGGCAGCACCGCGCGGGTGGCGTGGCCCTGCACCTGGTTGTGCCAGATGCCGACGAGGGCCAGCAGAACCGGCAGGTTGTCGGCAAGGTCGGCCTGCCGGAAATGGCTGTCCATCGCGTGGCCGCCGGCAAGGAAATCCCCGAAATTGCGCGGTCCCACGGCCAGCATCAGGCCAAGGCCAATCGGCCCCCAGATGGAATAGCGCCCGCCGACCCAGTCCTCGAACCCGAAGACGCGCTCCGGTTTGATTCCGAATTCCGCCGTCAGGTCGGCGGCGGTGGACAGCGCCACGAACTGCTGGGCGGGGGTGGCGACGGCGCCGGCCATCCAGTCGCGCGCGGTGCGGGCATTGGTCATCGTTTCGATGGTGGTGAAGGTCTTGGAGGCGACGATGACCAGCGTGCGCGTCGGATCAAGCCCGTGCAGCGTGTCGTGAATATGCGCGCCATCGACGTTCGACACGTAGTGCAGGCGCGGCCCGTCATGGAAGGGGGAAAGCGCAAGCGTCGCCATGGCCGGTCCGAGGTCAGATCCGCCGATGCCGATATTGACCACATCCGTGTAAGGCCCGCCCTGCCCCGCAATCCGGCCCTCGCGCACGGCGCCGGCAAAGGCAGCCATCCGGTCGCGGGTTGCCATGACATCGGGCATGACGTTCTGCCCCGCCACCTCGACCATGCCGCCGGGTGCGCGCAGGGCGCTGTGCAGCACCGCACGGCCCTCGGTCTCGTTGATCGGCGCGCCGGTGAACATCGCCTCACGCCGGTCCTCGACCCGTCGCTGCCGCGCCAGTTCGACAAGAAGCGACAGCGCGGCGGTGTCGATGCCGGTCTTGGAAAAATCGAACAGAATGTCGTCAGTGGTGCGGCTGAAGCATCCAAACCGGCCCGGATCGGCCTTGAAGAGATCGGCAATGGTGCGGCCGGACTTGGCCGCGTCATGCGCTTTCAGATCGTCCCAGATGGACATGGGCGACATCCTTCCTTTGGTATTTCAATGGGTTGCGGGGCAAAGCCTAGGGCGCCCAGTGCACCGTCGCGCCGGACAGAACCGCGCGCACAGGGGCCTCTTCCACCGGCAGGGTTTGCGCCTTTTCCAGCGCCGCGCGCTTTGCGTCCCCGGTGATCACGATATGGGTCGACAGCGCCGCCTTCAACACCCGCGCTGACAGCGTTACCCGCGCCTCGGGCGCGCCGCCGCCGCGCATCGGCACAAGGATCGGCGCATCGTCGTCGAGCGCATCGGCCAGCCGGTCTGCACCGGGAAACAGCGACGCGGTGTGCATGTCCACCCCCATACCCAGCAGCAGAAGCGTGATCGGCAGATGCGGCTCGATGCCCTTGGCAAGATCGTCAATGCAGGCCTCGGGCGTCGGCGCCCCGGCGTAAAGCGGCACGAAATTTGCCCGCCGCGCCTTCGATGTGACAAGCCGTTCGAGAATCAGTTTCGTGTTCGAGCGCGGATCATCGGACGGCACCCAGCGTTCATCGGACAGAAAGACCCTGACCCGGTGCCAGTCCAGCGCCTGTTCGGCCAGCACGTCGAAGACCGGCCCCGGCGTGGTGCCGCCGGGCACGCAGAAGCTGACGCTGTCCTCGCGCCGCAGATACCCGGCCAGTTCACTCGCCAGCGCATCGGCAAGGTCCAGCATCATCATCTCCGAATCGGGGTATTGCAGAAGTTCCATCAGCCTGCGATCTCCCTCCAGCGGCGGCTGTCACGGTAAAGGAGGATCAACGCATCCTCCGGCCCTGCGCTGCCGGCATCATAGGGCAAGGGTACATCTTCGCGCGTCGTCCATCCAGCGATGATCGGATCGGTCCAGGCCCACGCGGCCTCGACCTCGTCGCCGCGCATGAAGAGCGTCTGGTTGCCCCGGATCACATCCATGATCAGCCGCTCATAAGCATCGGGAATGTCGGCGGCTTCCGGCCCGAGCGCCTCGGCAAAGCTCATGTCCATCGGCACCTCCACGAGTCGCATGCCGCCCGGTCCCGGTTCCTTGATCGTCATGCGCAGGTCGATCCCCTCGTCGGGTTGCAGGCGGATGGTCAGGATGTTGCTGCGCGGATCGGCGGCCTCGGTAAAGATGTTGTGCGGCGGTTCCTTGAAATGCACGGCGATTTCAGACATGCGCGCCTTCATCCGCTTGCCGGTGCGCAGGTAGAACGGCGTTCCATTCCAGCGCCAGTTCGACACATGCACCTTCATGGCAACGAAACTCTCGGTCAGGCTGTCGCCGTTTTCGGCCTCCTCGCGGTAGCTGGCCCCGTCCTTGCCGGCCTTGTATTGCCCGCGCACGATGTCATTGGGATTCACCGGGTCGAGCGCGCGGATCACCTTGAGCTTCTCGTCGCGGACCGCGTTGGGTTCGAAATGCGCCGGCGGTTCCATCGCGGTCAGGCACAAAAGCTGCATCAGGTGGTTCTGCACCATGTCGCGCATCGCGCCGGAGGTGTCGTAATAAGCCCCACGCCCCTCGACGCCCACGGTTTCGGTCACGGTGATCTGCACGTGGTCGATATATTGCGCGTTCCAGAGCGGCTCGAACAGCATGTTGGCGAAACGCACCGCCATCAGGTTCTGCACCGTTTCCTTGCCGAGGTAGTGGTCGATCCGGTAGATCTGCGCCTCGTCGAAATGCGCCGCCAACGTCGCGTTGAGCGTCCTTGCGGTTTGCAGATCGCGCCCGAAGGGCTTTTCCACCACGATTCGGGCGTCGTCGTCGGCGATGGCGTTTTCTTTCAGCCGCTCGGCAATCGGCCCGAACAGGCTTGGCGCGACCGAGAAGTAGAACGCCTGAACCACATCGTCGCGCATCTGCGCCTTCAGCGCCTGCCAGCCGTCTGTGCCCATGGCATCCACCGTCACGTAGGACAGGCCGTCAAGGAACGCCGCAACCGTCTTGGGGTCGCGCTTTTCCGCGACGACGAACTCCTCGATCGCGTCGCGCACAGTGCTGCGGAAGGCGTCACTTTCCTGGTCGGTTCGCGCCGCGCCGATGATGCGCGCGCCCGGTGGCATCTGCCCGGCCCAGAAGCGGCGGTAAAGCCCCGGCAGGATCTTGCGCCGGGCCAGATCGCCCGTTGCGCCGAAGATCACCAGATCGAAATCGTCCACCGGAATGACACGCGCGACCATGCGATCCCCCTTTTCAACTGCGCGGCAACGGACGCCGCCGCTTGTTTTCTTGATCATGTTAGCGCTATCACGCACCGTCCTGACACGACTACACGCATAATCCTGACACGTCCAGCCTCTCAGCGGAAGATCACAATGGCGTTGGCGCCGCCATCCGCGGTTTTCTTTCCGGCCAGAGCCGCTTAGCCGTAGGCTACGTGACAGGAGGCTATGATGAAAGACACGCGCGATCCGCAGAAATTCAGCGACCCGAAGGTGACCGCCACGGGTGAGCCCCGCGCGAGCGTGGCGCTCGGCGATCCGCAAACGCTGTGGTTCAACACCGGCACGCTGTGCAATATCGAATGCGCCAATTGCTATATCCTGTCGAGCCCGACCAACGATGCGCTGGTCTACCTGACCGCGGCCGAGGTGTCGGACTTCCTCGACCAGTTGGAGGCGCGCAGATGGGGCGTGGGCGAAATCGGCTTTACCGGTGGCGAGCCGTTCATGAACCCCGAGATGATCGCCATGGCCGAGGCGGCGCTGATGCGCGGCTACGAGGTGCTGATCCTGACCAATGCGATGCGGCCGATGATGCGCCCGGGCGTGCGCGCGGGTCTGGAGCGGCTTCAGGCCGAGCATCCCGGCAAGTTGACCCTGCGGGTGTCGCTCGACCATTGGTCAGACGTGCACCACGATGCCGAGCGCGGCGCGGGCAGCTACCACAAGACGCTGACCGGCATGGACTGGCTGCGTGATCAGGACATCACGATGGCCGTCGCGGCCCGCACCTTGTGGGGCGAAAGCGAGGCCGCGTCCCGCGCCGCCTTCGCGCGGCTGTTCCAGACCCGGCGCTACGCGATCGACGCAAGCGACCCCGGCGCGCTGGTGTTGTTTCCGGAAATGGATGAAAGCGTGGATGTGCCCGAGATCACCAGCGGCTGCTGGGAAATCCTTGGCAAGTCGCCCGACAGCGTCATGTGCGCCTCGTCGCGGATGGTCGTGAAGCGCAAAGGCGCCGCGCGCCCGACCGTTCTGGCCTGCACGCTTCTGGCCTATGACGCGGCGTTCGAGATGGGCGAGACATTGGCCGAGGCAGAGCGCGAGGTGGCGCTGAACCACCCGCATTGCGCGAAATTCTGCGTGCTCGGCGGGGCAAGCTGTTCGGGGTAGGCCTTGCCCTGCGCAGCGATCCGGGCCATCTGCCTGACCCATGTTGCGCCTTGCCCTCACAATCCTGAACCTGTCGCTTCTGGTGCTCTTTCCGCTGGCATGGGTCGCGCCCCTGATGCGGACGGGGTTGTTGCCGCTGTTCGGCTTGTCCGAAATTTCAGTGCTGTCCGGTATCCGGGCCCTGTGGCAGGACGACGCGCTGCTGGCCCTCGTGGTGGCGCTTTTTGCCATCGTTGCACCGATCCTGAAGACCGCCGGGCTGGCGCTTGTGCATCTGGGCCGGGCTGACAGCCGGCTGCTTGGCCCGTTGACGGCTCTCGGCAAGCTGGCCATGGCCGATGTGTTCCTGATCGCCATCTACATCACTCTGGCGCGCGGCGTGGGGGTTGGACGGGTGGAACCCGCGTGGGGCCTGTGGCTGTTCACGGGCTGCGTGCTGACCTCGTTCGCCAACAGCCTCGCCACCTCGGCACTGGTCAAGCGCGGGGCCTTGGGCTAAGCCCGCGCCATGGCCAAGCCCGTCACCCTGTTCGTCTGTTCCGCCTGCGGCGCCACCCACAAGAAATGGGCCGGACGCTGCGATGCCTGCGGCGAGTGGAACACGATCCACGAGGAAAAACCGCTCTCGACCGGCCCCGGCAGCCGGGGCCTCGGGGGCATGAAGGGCAAGGGCATGGCGCTGACCGATCTGGCCAGCGAGGAACGCCCGCCGGAGCGCGACGGATCCGGCATCGCGGAGCTTGACCGGGTGCTGGGCGGCGGCCTTGTCGGGGCGAGCGCCACCCTCGTGGGGGGCGATCCCGGCATCGGCAAGTCCACGCTGATGTTGCAGGCCGCGGCCAGTTTCGCCCGCGCCGGGCTTTCGGTGATCTATGTTTCGGGCGAGGAAGCAACGGCGCAGGTGCGGATGCGGGCGCGACGTCTGGGTCTGTCCGATAGCCCGGTGAAGCTGGCCGCCGAGACCAACCTGCGCGACATCCTGACGACGCTCGATATCGAACGCCCCGATCTGGTGGTGATCGACTCGGTCCAGACCATGTGGCTGGACACGGTGGAAAGCGCGCCGGGGTCCGTCGCCCAGGTCCGCGCCACGGCGCATGAGCTGGTCAGTTTCGCCAAGAAAAAAGGCGTCAGCGTCATGCTGGTCGGCCATGTCACCAAGGATGGCCAGATCGCCGGGCCTCGCGTGGTCGAGCACATGGTCGACACGGTGCTCTATTTCGAGGGCGAGCGCGGCCACCAGTTCCGCATCCTGCGCAGCGTCAAGAACCGCTTTGGCCCGGCCGACGAAATCGGCGTGTTCGAGATGACCGGCGCCGGACTGGCGGAGGTACCCAACCCCTCGGCCCTGTTCCTGTCGGACCGCCAGACACGCGCGCCCGGTTCCGTCGTCTTCGCCGGGATCGAGGGCACCCGTCCGGTGCTGGTCGAGGTGCAGGCGCTGGTCGCGCCCTCGTCGCTCAGCCAGCCCCGCAGGGCCGTGGTCGGCTGGGATGGCAGCCGGTTGTCGATGATCCTCGCAGTGCTGGAGGCGCGGGTCGGGATCAGCTTTCAGGGGCTTGACGTCTACCTCAACATCGCCGGCGGCATGCGCATTTCCGAACCCGCCGCCGACCTCGCCGTGGCCGCCGCCCTGCTGAGCGCGCGCGAGGATGCCGCGTTGCCCGCAACATGCGTGGTTTTCGGGGAACTGAGCCTGTCGGGCGCCCTGCGCCCGGTGTCGCAGGCGGAAAACAGGTTGAAAGAAGCCCGAAAACTTGGTTTTTCATCCGCGATTGCGCCGGAGGGATGCAAAATCACCGACGGGGCTGGTATGGAGTTGAAGCTGATGCCGGATCTGACCCGGTTCACCGGCGATATTTTCGGCGCGGGCTGACGCGCCTTGAGGGAGACGAAAGACGCAATGGACGGTTTTACCATTTTCGACGCGGTCGTGACCGGCGTCATCGTCGTATCTGCCATACTGGCCTACTCGCGCGGCTTCGTGCGGGAATCGCTGTCCATCGCGGGCTGGATTGTGGCGGCGATCGTCGCCTTCCTGTTCGCGCCAAGGGCCCGCGACCTGATGTTCGAGGTGCCGTATCTGGGCGATTTCCTCAACGGCTCCTGCGAACTGGCCGTGATCGCTGCCTTCGCCGCCGTTTTCGCCGTGGCGCTGGTGATTATCTCCCTGTTCACGCCACTGTTTTCCTCGGCCGTGCAGAAATCCGCGATTGGCGGAATCGACGCCGGGTTGGGCTTCCTGTTCGGGGTTGCGCGGGGCGTTCTGCTGGTTGTCGTGGCGCTTATTGCCTATGACCGTGTGGTCGGGGATGAACCGATTGCGATGATTTCCGACAGCCGCTCGGCGGTGGTGTTCGACTCCATGCAGGCGCAGCTCGAAAGCCAGATCCCCAGCGACGCGCCGGGCTGGATCGTGCAGCGCTATGAGCAATTGGTGGGCAGTTGTGGCGCGGCCGGCCAGTAATCGGTCAGAGCCCGGCATCCATCTGGCTGTCACATGACTGTCACGGGTGACTCTGCCGGGGCGCGGGTCTATATGAGCGCCTGAATCGGTTGACCGCGGAGCCCCTGACATGCGTGACCTCGACAAGCCCTTCCTGAGCCACCCGTTCGATGACGACAAGCTCAGGGAGGAGTGCGGCGTCTTTGGCGTGATCGGCGTGGCCGACGCGGCAAATTTCGTGGCCCTCGGGCTGCACGCCCTGCAACATCGCGGACAGGAGGCGGGTGGCATCGTCACCCACGACCCCGAGCTGGGCTTCAACTCCGTCCGGCGCTTTGGCTATGTGCGCGACACATTCACCTCGGAGGGGGTGATGAAAACCCTGCCCGGCCCGTTGGGGATCGGCCATGTGCGCTATTCCACCGCCGGATCGAAGGGCAACACCGCGATCCGCGACGTGCAGCCCTTCTTCGGTGAATTTGCCATCGGCGGCGCGGCGATCGCGCATAACGGCAATATCGTGAACGCCGACGAATTGCGCCACGAATTGATCGAGCGCGGGTCTATCTTCCAAAGTTCCTCCGACAGCGAATGCATCATCCATCTGATGGCGCGATCCCTTCAGCGCAGCATCTCGGAACGGATGAAAGATGCGCTGCGCCGGGTCGAGGGCGCGTTTTCCATCGTTGCCATGACCCGCTCCAAGCTCATTGGTGTGCGCGACCCGCTGGGGGTCAGGCCGCTGGTTCTGGGCCGCGTCGGCGATGGCTGGGCGCTGAGCTCGGAGACCTGTGCGCTCGACATCATCGGGGCGGACTTCGTGCGCGAGGTGGAACCGGGGGAAATGGTGGTCATCACCGGCGATGTCGTCGAAAGCTATCACCCCTTCGAGCGCCAGAAACCGCGCTTCTGCATCTTCGAACATGTCTATTTCTCGCGCCCCGACAGCATCCTCGGCGGGCGCTCCGTCTATGAAACGCGCGAGGCGATCGGCCGCGAACTGGCCAAGGAGGCACCGGTCGAGGCCGACCTCGTCTGCCCGGTGCCCGACAGCGGCACCCCGGCGGCGATCGGCTTCAGCCTCGAATCCGGCATTCCCTACGCCATGGGGATCATCCGCAACCAGTATATGGGCCGCACCTTCATCGAGCCGACCGAGCAGATCCGCAACATGGGCGTGCGCCTCAAGCTGAACGTGAACCGCGCCCTGATCAAGGGCAAGCGGGTGATCCTTGTCGACGACTCGGTCGTGCGCGGCACCACCAGCCGCAAGATCAAGGAGATGATCCTTGATGCCGGCGCGGCGGAGGTGCATTTCCGCATCGCCAGCCCGCCCACGGCGTGGCCCTGTTTTTACGGCGTCGACACCCCGCAGCGCGAGAAACTGCTTGCCGCCGGGATGAGCGAAGAGGAAATGCGCGCCCATCTGAACGTCGACAGCCTGCGGTTCATCTCGATTGACGGGCTCTACCGCGCCGTGGGCGAGGCCGGAGGACGCAACAATGCCTGCCCGCAATATTGCGACGCCTGTTTCTCGGGCGATTATCCGGTCAAACCGACGGACGCGGTGCGCGCGGGCAAACTGTCGCTGAAGGAACATGCGTGAGGCGCCCGCCGCGAGGTGTGGCGGGCCGGGCTGCCCGGATCGCGCGAAGAGGGCAAAGGCCCGATGAGCGGCGGCGCTCGTCGCGCGCCGCAGGCGGCTCCTCGCTATGGCGCAGAACCGCAAACGCCGCCCCCGAAAGGGCGGCGTTTTCTTTGGCGTTGGCGTTGTAGCGTCTGGCTCAGCGGCGCGACAGCGCTGTCCAGCCTGCGGTCACCAGCAGCGCCACGATCACGGCCTTGACAGCATCGCCGAGCAGGAACGGCACCACGAACCAGGTCATGTAAAAGCCCGCGTCCTGCGCGACCCAGCCAGCCTCAAGCCCGAAGCCGCCCGCCAGCAGCGCCGGCCAGGCCAGGCCGGGAATGTAAAGGGCTGCCGAAATCAGCAACGCTGACAGCGCCGTGCCCACCAATCCGCGCGCCAGCCCGCGCTCGGCAGCGAAACCGGCGGCCCAGGCCATGGCGACGAAGCCCAGCAGGAAGCCTGCGGTCGGTCCGGCGAAGGCAACCCCGTTCAGGGCGTTTGCAAAGACCGGCAGGCCCATCGCACCCTCGGCGAGGTAGGCCAGCAGCGTCACCGCGCCAAGGCGCGATCCGTAGGCAAAGCCCACCATCAGGATGGCAAGCGTCTGCAAGGTCATCGGCACCGGGAACATCGGCACCGAGATCTGGGCGGCAACGGCGATGAAGGCCGATCCGGCCAACACCAGCATCGCCTTGCGGGCAAGGCCATTGGTGCCGATCACGGCCTGGCCCAGGGTCATTTCGCGGCTCATGCGCGTCTCCTTCGTGCAAGCATGGTTTTTCCCCTTTGACGGGTGTTGTCCCCGCCCCCACCCCCAAAGTCAAGCCGCGATGCGGCCTCACGCCTCTTGCCAAGGCAGCGCTTTCGCGTCATCACGCCGCCCATGAAACAGACCCCCCTTTCTGGCCGGATCGCTCTTGTCACCGGCGCCTCGCGCGGCCTTGGGGCCGCCTGTGCAGAATGGCTGGCCGCGCGCGGTGCGCATGTGGTGGCCGTGGCGCGCACCAGCGGCGGGCTGGAAGAGCTCGATGACCGCATTCAGGCGGCGGGCGGCAGCGCCACACTCGCCCCGATGGACATCACGACAGAGGCCGCGATGGCGCATCTGTGCCGGTCGATCCATGACCGCTGGGGCAAGGCCGACATCTGGGTGCACGCGGCGATCCACGCCACCGCGCTGACGCCTGCGAGCCATATCCGCGAAACGGATCTCGACGCCAATATCGCCACCAATATCCGCGCCACCGCGCGTCTGATCGCAATGGTGGAGCCGCTGATCGCGCCCTCCGATATCGCCACGGCGGTGTTTTTCGACGACGACGGCGAGGCGATGTATGGCGGCGCTTATGCGATGTCGAAGGCGGCGCAGCGCGCGCTGGTCTCCCGCTGGCAGGCCGAGACCGCAAAACATGGCCCCAGGGTCGCATTGCTTCACCCAAACCCGATGCCGACGGCGCTACGGGCGCGGTTTTACCCCGGCGAGAACCGGGACGGGCTGGCCGATCCGCGCGCCGAGGCCGCGCGCCTGCTGGGTTCGCTGTTCAAGGACTGAAACGCGGGCGCGGTCCGGTCAATCGGTGCGCGCCTCCTCTTCGACCTCAAGCGCGAGCGCCTCGGCGCGCGCCGCGATCTCGGCGAGGCTGTCGCTGACGGCGGCAGGGATCACCGGGACGGAGACCTGTTCAGGCTCCGGTGGGGGGGCGTTTTCAAGCTCGGCGATGCGGCGCGCGCGGTCGGCCAGCCGTTCCTCGGCGTCCGAAAGCGCGCGGTCGCGTGCGCGCAGGCTTTCCTCCGCCTTCTGCAAATCTTCCTCCAGCCCGGCGGTCTTGTCGGCCAGCATAAGCCCGGCCATCATCAGCATGCGTTCCGACGGCATCCGGCCGATCTGCCCGATCACGACGGAGGCTTCGGTATCGAGCATCCGCGCCGCCGCGCGCAGGAAGGGTTCTTCGCCCGACTGACACGCGACGGTGAAATCCCGGCCCCCGATCTGGATCATGATCTCAGGCATTGGCTTGGCCTCCTTCCAGAATCGGGCGCATCTCCGCCAGGATGGCACGCGCTTCGGCAGCTTCGGCGGCACGGTCGGCCTTCAGGCTTTCCAGTTCCGCCGACAACACGCTGGCAAAAAGGTCGCTGTCGGCGTCGCCGTCCGAGGTGATGGCCTCTTTCAGTTCATCGACCGTGTCACGCAGCACCCGGTTGCTTTCGCGCAGCCGGGCGAGTTCGCCGGTCGCCTCGGGCGCGCTGCTGTCGACAAGCGCCTGAAGCTGGTCGAGCTTGCCCTGCACCTCTTCGAGTTGCTCCACCGCCTCGTTCTGGTTGGCGCGGGCCGTCTTGCGTTCGTCGCGCAACCGCGAGATCCGCCGGCGCAGCGTTGTCTCCAGATCGCGCTGACGCTCCACCTCGGCCTCGAGTTCGGCAAGGCGCGGGTCCGGTTCGGGTGGCCCGGCGTCCTGCACCTCGGCCAAGGCGGCGTCCCGCGCGGTGGCGGCGGCGGTTTCGGCCTGCGCCTCGGCGGCGGCGACAGCGGCGCGCGCGGCGTCCAGTTCCTCGCCCAGCGCGGCCCGTTCCCGGCTTGCGGCATCGGTATCGGCCTGGCGCGCCGCCTCGATCGCTTTCAGCTTTTCGGACAGGTCGGAATTGGCCGATTGCTCTGACGCGAGGGCAGCCTGCGTTTCCGCAAGCGCGGCTTCCAGTGCCGCGATCCGGCCCTCCTGGTCGTTCTGACTTGCCAGACCCGTCGCTGTTGCGGGCCGCGCCGCAAGACCCTGACCGATGCGGTCAAGGGCGGTCGTGATCCGCTGTTCGAGTGCCCTGATCTCTTCCATATCCGTGGTCTCGCTCATGATTTGCCACGCCTCTTGTTGCCTGTCGCCCGGATGCGCCGTCCCGGACCTGTGATTTTCCCGCGCATATTTCGGCCCGACCTGCCCGTCAAACCCAAGTTTCAGCGAATCGTATCCGGCACCGATTTGCAACCGTTTCCGGGCCTGTATCTTCTGCCGAGGCGGTTTTTAGACGCTTTGGGCACGCCATGGCGGCGGCAGCAAGCTTGCACTCCGCCCGACCTCTGCTAAACCCGCGCGCGAGCCCGTTCACGCCAACATGAAGGACGTCCCCCTTGGATCTTTCCGCCCTCGCCGCCCAGAACCCCGATCACTGGCGCAAGGCCGCCTGCATCCGGGCGCTCACGCTCGACGCCGTCGCGGCTGCCAATTCAGGCCATTCCGGCATGCCCATGGGCATGGCCGACGTCGCCACCGTCCTGTTTGAAAAGCACCTGAAATTCGACGCCTCCGCCCCCGACTGGCCCGACCGTGACCGGTTCATACTGTCCGCCGGCCACGGATCCATGCTGCTCTACTCGCTGCTGCATCTGACCGGTTACGCCGACATGACGCTGGACCAGATCCGCAATTTCCGCCAGCTTGGCAGCCTGACTGCGGGCCACCCCGAATACGGCCACGTCAAGGGCGTCGAGACGACGACCGGTCCGCTCGGGCAAGGTATCGCCAACGCCGTCGGCTTTGCCATCGCCGAGGAAAGCCTGCGCGCCCGTTGGGGCAAGACCGTGATCGACCACCACACCTATTGCATCGCCGGCGACGGCTGCCTGATGGAAGGGATCAGCCAGGAGGCGATCGGGCTTGCCGGGCGATTGGCGCTGTCGCGGCTGACCGTGTTCTGGGACAACAACGGCATCACCATCGACGGCAAGCTGTCGCTGTCGGACCGGACCGACCAGGTGGCGCGCTTTACCGCTGCGGGCTGGGATGTGATCGAAATCGACGGGCACGACGCCGCCGCCATCGACGCCGCCATCAATGAGGCCAAGGCCTCGCTTCGCCCGGTGATGATCGCCTGCAAGACGCATATCGCGCTTGGCCACGCGGCGCAGGACACCTCAACCGGGCATGGCGCTCTGACCGACGCGGGTCAGCTTCAGGCCGCGAAGGACGCCTATGGCTGGAAATACGGCCCCTTCGAGATCCCCGCCGACCTGAAGGCAGAGTGGCACGCGATCGGGCAGCGCGGCGCGACGGCGCGAACCGAATGGGAAACCCGGCTGGCGATGCTGTCGAATGCCAAGCAGGCCGAGTTTGCCCGCGCCTTCGCCGGGGACATGCCAAAGAAGCTGTCGGCCACGATCAAGGCGCTGAAAAGCCAAGTCTCGGAAACACGGCCCAAGCTCGCCACCCGCAAGGCCAGCGAAATGGCGCTCGAGGTGATCAACCCGGTGGTCGGCGAAACGCTTGGCGGATCGGCCGACCTGACCGGTTCGAACAACACCCGCACCGCCGATCTGGGCCAGTTCGACATCGATAGCCGCGACGGACGCTACATCTATTACGGGATCCGGGAACACGGCATGGCCGCCGCGATGAACGGCATGGCGCTGCATGGCGGTGTGCGCCCCTATGGCGGCACCTTCTTTACCTTCACCGACTACGCCCGCCCGGCGATGCGGCTGTCGGCGCTGATGGGGATCTCGGTGCAATACGTGATGACCCATGACAGCATCGGCGTCGGCGAGGACGGCCCGACTCACCAGCCGGTGGAACACCTCGCCATGCTGCGCGCGACGCCGAACATGCTGGTCTTCCGCCCCGCCGATGCGGTGGAAACCGCCGAGGCCTGGGAAGTGGCGCTGAACAGCAAGACGACACCCTCGGTGCTGGCCCTGTCGCGTCAGGGCGTGCCCACTGTGCGGCGCGAGCACAAGACCAGCAACCTGACCGCGCGCGGCGCCTATGTGCTGGCCGATGCGCAGGGCAAGCGGCAGGCGATCCTGATGGCCTCCGGCACCGAGGTGTCGGTCGCGATGGACGCGCGCGACCTGTTGCAGGCCGAGGGGATCGGCACCCGCGTGGTGTCAATGCCCTGCATGGAGCTGTTCGCGGCAGAGGACGCCACCTATCGCAAGCGCGTGCTGCCAGCGGGACCGGTGCGCGTCGCGGTGGAGGCAGCCGTGCGGCAAGGCTGGGACCGGTGGCTGCTGGGGGAGCGGGGCCGCGAGGCGAAGGCCGGCTTCATCGGCATGGCGGGGTTCGGCGCCTCCGCGCCCGCCGGGCAGCTTTATGAGCACTTCGGCATCACCGCCGAGGCCGTGGCGGCCAAGGTGCGCATGCTTCTGGGTTGACAGAATGAAATGATACGCCGTCCCGGATGTGCCGGGGCGGCATTGGCCCCGGGTTTCGTCGCGCTGTCGCGCGCCGACCCGGTCACCTCTTCGCTTTCGCTCATCGGCGCAGCGGCAAGAAGGCAGCGGCAATACCACTGTTTGCGCAGCGTCTGCGCAGCGCCGATGACGGTGGGGCGCCGCTCTCATCCAGCGCACCAGCCACTCCTGCCGATGAGCGAAAGCGAAGAGGCCCCCGGTCAGGCGACGCCCGCCTCCGGCATATCCTCGCGCTCCGACGCTTGCCGCGCCCACATCGAGGCATAGCGCCCGCCGAGCGCCAGAAGTTCCTCGTGCGTACCGGTCTCCGCAATCTCGCCGGTGTCGAGCACGATGATCCGATCGCTGTCCACCACCGTCGACAGCCGGTGCGCGATGGTGATCACCGTACGCCCCTGCCCCATCATCTTCAGCTCGTCCTGGATCTCGCGCTCGGTTTCGGTATCGAGCGCCGATGTCGCCTCGTCGAGCAGCAGGATCGGCGGATCCTTGAGCAGCGTCCGGGCAATCCCCACCCGCTGCTTTTCACCGCCGGACAGTTTCAGCCCCCGTTCCCCCACCTGGGTTTCATACCCGTCCGGCAGACTTGCGATGAATTCGTGGATTTTCGCCGCCTTCGCCGCTGCCTGCACCTCCGCGAAGCTGGCCTCGGGGCGGCCATAAGCGATGTTGTAGCGGATCGTGTCGTTGAACAGCACCGTGTCCTGCGGCACCACGCCGATCTGCCCGTGCAGGCTGGACTGCGTTACCTCGCGCAGGTCCTGCCCGTCGATGCGGATCGCGCCATGGCCCACATCGTAGAACCGAAACAAGAGCCGCCCGATGGTGGATTTCCCCGACCCGGACGGGCCGACAAGCGCCACTTTCTGGCCCGGTTCTGCCCGAAAGGACAGCCCCTTGAGGATCGGGCGCGCCGCTTCGTAACCGAAGACGACGTCCTCGAAGACCAGCTCGCCCTTGTCACAGGTCAGTTCGCCCGCATCCGGGGCGTCGGTCACATCGGCGGGCTGTTCGAGAAGGTCGAACATCTCGCCCATATCGACCAGCGCCTGGCGGATTTCACGGTACACCGTGCCAAGGAAGTTCAACGGCATGGTGATCTGGATCATGTAGGCGTTGACCATCACGAAATCGCCCACGCTCATGTTGCCGTTGGTCACGCCCACGGCGGCCATGCCCATCACGATCACCAGACCGACCGAGATGATCAGCGATTGGCCGAAATTCAGGAAGCCGAGCGAATAGGCGGTTTTCAGCGCCGCCCGTTCATAGCCCTCCATCGCGCCATCGTAGCGTTTCGCCTCGCGCGCTTCGGCGCCAAAATACTTGACGGTCTCGAAATTCAGCAGGCTGTCGATCGCCTTCTGGTTGGCGTCGGTGTCCTGGTCGTTCATTTCCTTGCGGATCTTCACGCGCCACTCTGTCACCGCGAAGGTGAACCAGATGTAAAGCGCCAGCGTCACCAGCACGACGACGAAATACCAGATGTCGAACATCACCGCCAGAACGATGCCGATCAGCAAAAGCTCCACCACCAGCGGGCCGATGGAAAACAGCAGGAAGCGCAGCAGGAACTCCACCCCCTTCACGCCGCGTTCGATGATCCGCGACAGCCCGCCGGTCTTGCGGGTGATATGATAGCGCAAGGACAGCGCGTGGATATGCTGGAACGTCTCCAGCGCAAGTTGCCGCAGTGCCCGCTGGCCAACCTTGGCGAAGACCACGTCGCGCAATTGCTGAAAGCCTACCGACATCGCGCGCGCTGCCCCATAGGCTACCGTCAGCCCCACCGCACCCAGCATCAGCATGCCGGAGGGCGAGGCCTCGCCCGCCAGAACATCGACCGCCTTGGAATAGAGAAACGGCGTGTAGACCGATATCAGCCGCGCCACCAAGAGCATGACAAGCGACACCATAACGCGCTTCTTCACCCAAGGGTGCGCCTGCGGCCAGAGGTAGGGACCGACCTTGCGAATGGTGCGCCACCCGCTTCGGCGCGCCTTGGCGCCCTTTGGCTGATCTGTGATGATGCTTGGCGGCATTGGCTGGACCTTCGTCTCTGGCTTCGCGGACTTTGCGGATTTCCGGCATCTACCTAGGCCGTCGTCGCGCGAATGACCAGCACCCCCGCCTGCGAGGGGCCTGTGCGAACCTGCGGACCGGGGGTCAGTCGGCGTCGGGAATGGTGAAGATCTGGCCCGGATAGATCAGGTCGGGGTTGCGGATCTGGTCGCGGTTGGCCTCGAAGATCTGCACGTAGGCCACGCCCTCACCCAGTTGCTGCTGCGCTATACCCCAAAGCGTGTTCCCCCATTGCACGGTGATCACGTTTTCGCCGCCTTGCGCCGTCACCGCCGCCACCGTTTCGGGCTCTTCGCGCAGGAACGGCGTTTCGATCCGGCTTTGCACCAAACCGGCCGGGGTCAGTTCGTCGAGGCGCAGGGTATAGGTGCCGGGATCGACCTGCGGCAGTCGCGTGCGCCACGATCCGGTGAGGTCGATCCGCGCCACCTGTATCGGCTGGTTGTCGAGGTAGAAGCGCACATCCGCCTCGGCCGAGCCGCGCCCGGCCAGTTGCACGTCGCCCTCGGTGTCATAAGCGATGGTATCGAGCGAAATCCGCCGTTGCGCACCGGCGGCGTCGCCGGTCTGGATCACGCGTATACCGTCGCCATCGGCGAGCAGCACGGTTGGCGTCCGGGCCTCTACCGTCGGCGCCTGCGGCGGGTCGGTCCTGTCAATGGCATCGGTGCCGGTCGGTGTCGCGGGCACGGCGGGGCCGGCGGGGCCGGCGGGGTCGTCACGCGCAGCCCTGTGCACCGCTGCCTCGCCAGCGGGGGCTTGCCCGGCACCGGATGGCGCGGGCGCGGGCGCGGGCGTGGCGGGATCCGGGGCCGTGGCCTGAAGCGTGGGCAACTCCGCCGCCCCGTCACCCGCCGCGGGGGCCTCCGCGATGATGGCATCGCCGGCGGCCTGCGGGCGGGGGGGCACGGCAGAAGGGGCCTGCGCGACGTCGATATCCGGGCCGGTGGTTTCGCCCGGCGATGGCGCTCCGCCAGACGGCGTGGTGGTCAGCAGGTCCGGCACCGCAGGATCATCAGCGGCAGGTCCCGCCGCCGGCGCCGGGGCCTCTTCCGTCCCGGCGATCTGCGGAGCATCCTCCCGATCCGGCGCGGTGTCTTGCGTCGGCGCGGGCGCGTCCGTTGCGGAAGGCGCAAGCGCCGTGTCCCCGGTGGCATCGGGGATTTCCACCGCGCCGGCCGGCGGCGCGCCGGCGGCAGCGCTGGACGGTGACAGGCCCCGCGTCGCAGGGTCGTTTCCGGGCAGCGTCGTCAGGGCGGCAAGTTCGGTCGCCGCGTCGCCGGCGTCCGGCGCAAGGGCGTCCGGCGCAAGGATGTCGGGGGCCTCTGTATCCGGTGACGACGCCCCGGCCGGTGGCGTGTCGGGCAGGTCTGGCGCGACGGGCCCCGGTGCGGTCACAGACCCGGCGGGGACGGGATCTTCCCCTTCGGCCAGGGCAAGATCGGTCAAGCCGCTATCCACCGGCGTTTCGGGGCCGGCAGACGGCGCTTCGGACACCACTTGGCGCTCAGGCTGTTGCGCCGGGCGCAGGGTGGGCGAGATGATAACGCTTTGCCCGGACACGAGCGGCGAGCCGTCCTGCCGGATCATCTCGAGGCTAAGCACGCGGGGACGATCAGAAGGCAGGATCTGGAACATCGCCACGAAAGCGCCACCCGCGTCGCTGCTGGCAACGTGGATTTCCTCGCCGTCGAGCAACAGCCGCAGGTCGGCAAGAGCCTCGGACTGGCCGGCGATCAGCGCGCCGCCCGCCGCGTCGATGCGCACGAGGTCAAAACTTGGAGCGACCGGCACGGATGGCTCTTCCGCCGGGGGGGGGGACGACGGCGCTGTTTCGGCAACCGAGGGGCCGGCGTCATCGCCCGAGGACGGCGCCGAAGGCTCCGCCTCTTGCGCAACGGGCGTCGGTGGGGGCGGCGTGTCGTCGGGACCGGGCGCGAAGGCCACCTGATAGATCAGGACCCCCGCAACCACGACCCCCGCGACCCCCGCGACCCCCGCGCCCGTGGCGAGGGTGCCAAACCCAAGACCGGTTCCCGAACCTGTTGCCATCTTTTCCGTTTCCCCTTCGGGTCCGACGCGTCCCAAGGCACCGCTCCCGTTGTATGAAAGTAGCAACACGTCTATCACGGGTCAAAACAGCATCAAGTGAGGCCGGTGAATGTTCTATTCGTTATGTGTCTATTGTGGCTCCCGTGCCGGGAACACGGCGCGCTACGCGCAAGATGCCGAGGCGCTTGGCACCGCCTTGGCCGAGGCGGGCATCCGGCTGGTCTATGGCGCCGGCGATGTGGGCCTCATGGGAACCGTCGCGCGCGCGGCCAAGACGGGCGGCGGCAAGACCTTCGGCGTGATCCCGCAGCACCTGCTGGACCGCGAGGTGGGCAAACGCGACCTCGACACCTTCATCGTCACCGAGACCATGCACGAGCGCAAGAAGGTGATGGTGATGAACGCCGATGCCATCGCCGTGCTGCCCGGCGGGGCCGGCTCGCTCGACGAATTTTTCGAGGTGCTGACATGGCGCCAGCTCGGCCTGCACGACAAGCCGATTTACCTTTTGAACTCCGCTGGATACTGGACACCGCTCAGGCAGCTCCTCGACCACATCATCGGGTCGGGCTTCGCCGATCCGAGCCTCATGGGGTATTGCGAAATCGCCGAGGATGTGCCCGCCCTCATGGCGTCGCTGATCCGCGCGCGGCGCGCCTGACCGCAACGCCGCTGTAAAGCGCAAGCGCCGCCCAGATCATTGGCAGCGCAATCGCGTGCCAGCCGGTCACCGCCTCGCGGAACACCAGCCAGGCCACCAGGAACTGAAGCGTCGGGTTGAGGTAAAGCGTCAGACCCACCGTCGCCATCGCGGCGCGCTTGGTGGCGTAGGAAAACAGGATCAGCGGCACCGCCGTCAGCGGCCCGCTGAGCGCCAGAAGCCCCGCGTCGCGCCAATTTGCCGCGAAGGCCCCTTGCCCCCAGACCCCCAGAACCACAAGCGCCAGGGGCGTCAGCAACAGCGTTTCCACCGTCACCGACACCACCGGACCGGACGCGATCCAGCGTTTCAGCACCCCGTAGCCGGCAAAGCTGAACGCCAGCGCGAGGCTGATCCAGGGCGCCACGCCAAGCCCCGCCGTCAATACCAGAACCGCCAGCGCCACCAGCCCGACAGCGACCCATTGCAGCGGAGCGATCGCCTCTCGCATCACCACGAACCCGGCGACGACGGCGACCAGGGGGTAGATATAATACCCGATCGACGCCTCGAGCGCGCGTCCCGCGCCGACCGCGTAGATGAACAGGAACCAGTTGACCGAGATCGCAAGCGCCGAAAAGAACGCGATCACGATCTGGCGCCGCATGGAAAACGCCGCCGCGATCAATGCCAGACGCCCCTGCACAAGCAGCACGATCCCGAAGGCGGCGAAGGACCACAGCGTGCGATGCGCCAGCACCTCCAACGGCGGCAGATGCGCCAACAGCTTGTAATAAAGCGGCGACAGTCCCCAGACGACGCAGGCCGCGACGAGTGCGGCAACGCCCTTGTGTGCCTCGCTCATCTGTTCTGTCTCCTTTCCTGCCCACGGCTCTGCGCGTGTGGGGCGGCGAGGTCAAGACCTGCAATCCCGGAGGTGGTCGCAGCAATCTGGACGGGGCGTCAAGGGGGATCGCCAGAGAAGAGCGACGATCCGAAATGGCGCCGTGAAAGACGCATACGCCTGACTTCAAGGCGAAGGTCGCGCTTGAGGCCGCCCGGTCAGTCGCTGGACGCCACCCCGTAGCTTGCGAATCCCTTGGCGACGGTGGCGATTTCGACCTCGGACAAAAGGTGGCCGCCGCCGATCTGAAGGACGTGCCAGTAGTGATGCGCCAGCGCCTCAAGTTCGAAGGCAAGCCATGCCGCGCGCCGAAGGTCGCCCGCCACGGTCAGCATGCCGTGATTGGCCATCAGGCAGCCGTTCATCGTGCCCAGCGCCGACAGGATCGCCTCGCTCAACTCGGCGGTGCCATAGCAGGCATAGTCGCAGCACGGGATTTCCATGCCGCCGAACGCCGCGATCATGTAGTGGATCGCCGGGATCGGCATGCGCGCGATGGCAAGGATCGTCGAGAACTCGGCATGGGTGTGAACGACCGCGCCGATCCCGGGCCGGGCGCGCATCAGGTCAAGGTGAAAGCGCCACTCGGTCGAGGGTTTCAGCGGCCCCTCCCACGCGCCGTCGTCCCCTTCCAGCGGCATCAGCGCGATCATCTCGGGTGCAAGCGCGGTATAGGGGATGGCCGAGGGCGTCATCAGCATCGCGTCGCCCATGCGCGCCGAGATATTGCCCGACGCGCCCCGGTTCAGGCCGCGAGCGTCAAGCTCCTTGCAGCGCTCGACGATTTCGGCGCGCAGGCTGGCTTCGGTCATCGGGGGCCCTTTCGGTGGATCGTGTCGGAACCTGTATCGCAAGCCGGAGTCGCCAGGACCGGCGGCAGCGCCAGTCGTCGCCGGGGCCCGGTTCCCCGCCTCGCCGTCATTGCGCCGCCGTGGCCGCGTGTTCGGGGAACATGGCCGCCAGCCCCGCCGCGCTGGCGGGTGCGATGCCGCGTTCGGTGATCAGCCTGGTGACCAGCCGCGCCGGCGTCACGTCGAAGGCGGGGTTCGCACCGGGGGTGACGTCGGGAGAGATCTGCACCTGGCGCACCTGCCCCACATCGTCGCGTCCCCAGAGCTTCGTCACCTCCTCGCCACTGCGGTCCTCGATCGGGATTTCGCTGATCCCGTCACGCAGCCGCCAGTCGATGGTGGGCGAGGGCAGCGCGACATAGAACGGCACGCCATTGTCGTGGGCCGCCAACGCCTTGAGATAGGTGCCGATCTTGTTGCAGACATCGCCGTTCGCGGTCGTCCGGTCGGTGCCGGTGATACACAGGTCAACCTGACCGTGCTGCATCAGGTGCCCGCCCGCATTGTCCACGATCAGGTGATGCGGGATGCCGTGGCTGGCCATTTCCCAGGCGGTCAGATGCGCACCCTGGTTGCGGGGGCGGGTCTCGTCGACCCAGACATGCACGTCGATGCCGGTCTCCACCGCCCGATAGATCGGCGAGGTCGCGGTGCCCCAGTCCACGGTCGCCAGCCAGCCGGCGTTGCAATGGGTCAGGATGTTGACCGGGCCGGATTTCTTCGCGGCGATCGCCTCGATCAGCGCCAGCCCGTGCTCTCCGATACGGCGGTTGATCTCCACATCCTCGTCGCAGATCGCGGCGGCGCGCGCATAGGCTGCGTCTCGTCGGTCGTCCGGCGCCAGCGGCCCCAGCAGCGCGACCATGTCGTCAAGCGCCCAACGCAGGTTGATCGCGGTGGGCCGCGTCGCGTGCAGCACATCGCGGGCGTGATGCAGAGCCGCGTCCGACGGATCAACGCCCATCTGCAACGCAAGACCGTAGGCCGCCGTCGCCCCGATCAGCGGCGCACCGCGCACCCACATGTCGCGGATTGCCACCGCCGCCTGTTCCATCGTGGTCAGATCGACCACCGGAAACGCGTGCGGCAACCGGGTCTGATCAATGATCTGCACCGTCCGGCCATCGGACCCGAGCCAGATGGAGCGGTAGGGAATGCCGTTGACCTTCATGAAAACTCCTCCGTTTCGATCCGTTCGGTCGGACCTGCAAGGGCCCGACGCCGGGAATGGCGGCACGGCCTGTGGCCAGGTCGCGGCCAAGCGCCAACGACCGGCGTTCCACAACCACGCGCTTGTCTTCGCTTCATCCGCGATGGTACCGGGATCCGCGACAGGCGCCAACCCGGGGATGCGTCGTCAGACCTCGACGGCGCATAAGCCCCGGGCGCTGACGCTCACCGCGCCGCCGATGGCCGCCGCCTGCAAGGGCATTGCGCATTACAACGTCACCCACCCGCGCGCCCGGTCGCTGCGCTGCATCGCCTCTATAACGCGCTGCACCTCGTAGGCCTCGCGGAAATCGGGGCCGGGATTGTCGCCACCGGCATGGGCCGCCAGAAGTTCCGCCACCTCGATCACCTTCAAGTCATTGAAGCCAAGGTGATGGCCCGGCGCCGGACAGAAGGCGCCATATGGCGGATGCGCGGGGCCGGAGTCGATGCGCGTGTAGCCGCTGCGCCCCGGCCTGTCCGACCAGAGCAGAAGCTCGTTCATCCGCTCCTGGCTGAAGGCAAGCGCCCCCTTGGTGCCGGAAATTTCCCATGACAGGTCCATGTGGCGCGCGGTGGCGGCCCAGTTCGCCTCGATACTGCCCGCGGCACCGGTCTCGAACCGCACGAGCGCATGGGTCATGTCATCGACCTCGACCGGGGCGCGCTCGGCGCTGCCGGGGGCGACGGGACGGGTGGGAAAGATCGTGCGGCAATCGGCCTGAACCTCCGCGATCGGGCCGACGAGGTATCGCGCCATCGACACGATATGGCTGCCGATATCGGCAAGTGCCCCGCCGCCTGCCGGATCGGTGCGGAAGGAATGCGGCGCGTCGGGGCTGGCCATGTAGTTTTCCGCATGACGCCCGCGAAAACCGGTGATCTCGCCAATCTCGCCGCCCGCTATGATCTCTCGCGCCAGCCGGATCATCGGGTTGCGCAGGAAGTTGAAGCCGACCAGCGTCGTGACCCCGGCAGCCTCTGCCGCCAATGTCATCGCAAGGGCGGACTCGGCGGTGGTCGAGAGCGGTTTTTCGCAGTAGACGGTCTTTCCGACGGCAATTGCAGCCAGCGCGATCGGCGCGTGCAGCGCGTTGGGCGCGGTGATGGCGACGATTTCAACCTCCGGATCACTCACCAGCGCCCGCCAGTCGGAGGTGCCCCGCGCGAAACCAAGTGCCACCGCGCTCTTTTCGGCCAGATCGTCGCTTGCATCGGCCAGAATGGCGAGCCTCGGCTGCAACGGCAGATCGAACAGCCCCGCCACGGACCGGAACGCATTGGCATGACAGCGCCCCATGAAACCAGCGCCGACCAACCCGATACCTGTGTCTTGCTTGCCCAACGTCGTCCCCCTCGCATGGCACTCCTGAACCTGGCACAGACTGGTCCATCGCGGGGCCAGTTTCTAGCATGGTCTTGTCCAGAACTGACACTCCGCACATCCGGCGACGGCGGCGGCATATCCGCGGGCTGCAACGCTGCGATCAACGCCAACGCCCCCCCCCAGCGGCGGCGAGCCAAGGGGTCTCGGCGGCTGGAAGGCGGTGCGCGATACCGGCACCGCATTACCCCTGATGCTGCCCGCCGATGCCCTGGAACATCTCGCGCAGATCGACGGTGCTGCGCGTCCCGATATGGGGGACAGTCTCGTCGAGCCAGCGCGAGGCGGTGTCGCGCCCCACGTCGCGCAGTTTCGTCAGAAACGCCCATTCTGTGTTCATCTTGGAGGAAGCACCCAGCGGCTTCAGTTCCGCCTGGTTCTCGATGATGTGCACCCGCACCTGGCGGTAGTCGTCGCTCGACAGCTTGCCCTGGCGGATCAGGCGGTCGACGAAGTCGATGGAGCGCAGTTCTTTGAGCAAGCTGCCGTTGAAGGCAATCTCGTTCACCCGGTTCTGGATGTCCTGCGGCGTCTTCGGGGCGCCCTTGCGCTCGATCGGGTTGATCTGGATGACGACGATATCGTCACTGCCGGTCTGGCCGTGAAACGGGAACAGCGCAGGGTTGCCCATGTAGCCGCCATCCCAATAGGGCACGCCGTCGATTTCCACCGCCTGGAACATCGTGGGCAGACAGGTCGAGGCCATCACCATGTCCGCCGTCAGATCCTCGCGCGGGAACACCTTGACCTTGCCGGTTTCCACATTGGTGGCCGAGATGTAGAGCTTGAACGCCGTGCAATTGCGCACCATCTCGAAATCTATGCTTTCCTCCAGCAGATCGCGCAGGGGGTTCATGTTCATCGGGTTGAGTTGATAGGGTGAGGCGACTCGCGTCATCGCATCCATCATGTGATAAACCGGGTTGTGATCGAGCCCCCAGTACCCGGTCAACTGGTCGTAAGGCGTGCGCTTCAACGGGCTGGTCCTGGCGCCCTCGCTCATCGTGCGCCAGAAATGATCGAGCGCCTCGCGCGCGCCGTCCGGGCCTGCACGGGTATAGCCATCGGCCAGCGCGACGGCGTTCATCGCGCCGGCGGATGTGCCCGAGACCCCGGCAATTGCCAGCCGCCCGTCTTCGAGAATACGGTCCAGCACGCCCCAGGTGAAGGCACCATGCGCGCCACCGCCTTGCAGGGCAAGGTTCACGGGTTTCGGTTTGGTCGCCATCTTGGTGACTCCTTTCGGGATATCTGTGGTCCGCCCCGCCCCGTCAGGCGAGGTAGTCGTGCACGACGCGGCCATAGGGCAGCGACAGATCGGCGATGATGTGCTGGCCCTCGATCACCCGGCGCACCGGCAGATCGGCCACCGGCGCGTTGACATGCGGCACCAGGTGCAACCGCGCACGCCCGCGCCAGACCCCCTTGACGGTGATGTCGGTCATCTGGAAGGCGACAAGCTCGGCGATGCGTGGCTTGCCCGTCACGCAAGGGATCAGTTTCAGGTTCACGGCGGTCTTGGCCAACTTCTTCGCACAATCGTCGGGGTCGCCGCAAAGGGTCTCGTGCTTGTAGACCATCGTGCCCATCGCCACCCGCTGCCCGGCATAGGACAGCGTGCCGGTCAGGGTGTCCTTCTCGACCCGCAGGTCCGGCTGCCCCCAGCGTTTGGGAAAGCCCCAGATCTCGCGCCCGGCTGTGATCGGCGGCTCGATGTCGAGGAACATCATCGCGGTGTAATTCACCGGTTCACCATTCAGCAGGCAGGGGATGACGATACCAGATTCCTGATAGGCGCCGAAGCCGGAGCTGTCGGGCATGTCGATCCATTCATAGACCACCGTGCCCGACCCGTCGGGTTCCAGCGGTTCCGGCACCATGGCGCGGATGGCGTCCGGATCGCTTTCGTAGATCACGTTGAAATACTGCCGATTGATGAACCGGTAGGGGCCGTGTGGATAGCTGGGGTTGCCCGGCGGCATGCCGGCCAGCGACAGGATTTCGTCTTTTGTCATCGTCTTCCTCTCTCGATGTGTACACCCAAGGCGGCGTAGCCTCAACGCCGACCGGCAACCAATCGGGTTGGCAGGGTGGTATTGCCCTACTCCGTCAAAGACAGACGTAGCCAGACAACTTTCGTCACAGCCGCGTCATGCATATGCAGCATTGTTGCGGCACGACAGCAGGGCCGCTCGCGTTCAAACCTCTCGGGTGTCTGCCTCGGGTGTCTGCCTCGGGTGTCTGTACTGTGCCCTGAAAGGGGTTTCGGGCGCTGAACGTATCGCGGACCTTGGCAAGGCCGAAATTCACCGTCTGCGAACGCAGGCCGGTTGCACGCCGGGCGCGCCGCGAAACACCAGGGCCAGAGCGGTGCTGGGACCGGCCCCCCGGACGTGGGCCGCACAGCCTTCACAAACCCGTCATGAGGCCTTCACGGACCCGTTACAGACCGGCGTTACCCCGGCTGCGGAAACTCAAGCCTACGGGACATACCATGAAAACGACGACCACCCTTACCGCCATTGCCGCCCTGGCCTTTGCGCTGCCCGCCCATGCCGAATTTTCGCTTGGCGACCGCTACACCGACGCGGACGGTGACCTGATCGCCGACATTCCCGAAGACTCTTCGGAATGGATCGACCCGGCGACCCTGATCTTCGCCTACACCCCGGTCGAGGATCCGGCGGTCTATGCCGAGGTCTGGGCCGATTTCCTTGACCACATGTCCGAAGTGACCGGGCGCGACGTCCAGTTCTTCCCGGTTCAGTCCAACGCCGCCCAGATCGAGGCGATGCGCGCCGGCCGCCTGCACGTTGCAGGCTTCAACACCGGGTCGAACCCGCTGGCCGTGGCCTGTGCCGGCTTCCGCCCCTTCGCCATGATGGCGGCCGAGGACGGCTCTTTCGGCTACGAGATGGAGATCATCACCTACCCCGGTTCCGGCATCGAGTCGGTCGAGGATATCCGCGGCGGCCAGTTGGCCTTCACCGCCGAAACCTCCAACTCCGGCTTCAAGGCGCCCTCCGCGATCCTGTTCGACGAGTTTGGCATGACGGCTGGCGAAGATTTCGAGCCGCTCTTCTCGGGCGCGCACGACAACTCCATCCTCGGCGTCGCCAACCGCGACTACCCGGCGGCTTCCATTGCCAACTCGGTGATGGGGCGGATGATCGACCGCGACGTGGTGTCGGAAGACCAGATCGTGACGCTCTACCAGTCGCAGACCTTCCCGACCACCGGTTACGGCACCGTCTACAACCTGACGCCCGAGCTTCAGGAAGCGATCCAGGACGCTTTCTTCAGCTACGACTGGGAGGGCACGCAGCTCGAAGAGGAATTCGGCCGCAACGGAGAATCGCAGTTCATCCCGATCGCCTTCCAGGAAGACTGGGCCGTGATCCGCACCATCGACGCGTTCAACGGCGTCGAATACAACTGCAACTGATCGCTTGATTTCAGTGCCATGAAACACGGGCGGCCGCCGCGCCGCCCGTGTGATTTTCTGAGGATTTCCGCATGCTGACCCTCGAAGGCCTGTCAAAGACCTACAAGACCGGCGATGCCGCGCTCTCCGACGTGTCGCTGAGCGTGCCGAAAGGCCAGATCATCGGGCTGATTGGCCCGTCCGGTGCCGGCAAGTCCACCCTGATCCGCTGCATCAACCGGCTGGTCGAACCCACCGCCGGCAAGGTGCTGCTGGGCGACGTGGACCTTGCCCGCCTCGGCAAGGCGGACCTGCGCCGTCAGCGGCGCCGGATCGGCATGATCTTCCAGGAATACGCGCTGGTCGAGCGTCTGACGGTGATGGAAAACGTCCTTTCCGGGCGGCTTGGCTACGTGCCCTTCTGGCGCAGCTTCCTGCGCAAGTATCCCGCCGCCGATATCCAGCGCGCCTACCAGCTTCTCGACCGGGTGGGGCTGATGGACAAGGCCGACAATCGCGCCGATGCGCTGTCGGGCGGGCAGCGCCAGCGTGTCGGCATCGCCCGCGCCCTCGCCCAGAACCCGGAGCTCTTGCTGGTTGATGAGCCGACCGCCAGCCTCGATCCCAAGACCAGCCGCCAGATCATGCGCCTGCTGACCGAGATCTGCGCCGAGCGCGACCTGCCGGCCATCGTCAACATCCACGACGTGCCGCTGGCCCAGCAATTCATGCAGCGCATCGTCGGACTGAACGCCGGCCGGGTGGTGTTCGACGGCGCGCCCGAGGACCTGACCGAGGCGGCGCTGACCACGATCTACGGGGCGGAGGACTGGAACGCGATGCGCACGGGCGACGCCGAACAGGCAGAGGCAGAGGCCGACGCGCGCGCCCGGATGGAGGCCATCGCCTGATGCGCGCCGTCGCCACCTACCCCGCCACCTGGCGCCGTCCGCCGCAGATCGTCAAGGACCGGCGTTGGCGCATCGCGCTGCAGATCTGCATCTTCGTCTACCTCGTGCTGGCCATCGACACCGTCGACGTGAACTGGTCCCGCGTCTACCAGGGGCTGGAGCGCGGCCAGCGCTTCGCCATGGGGTTCCTGCAACCCGATTTCACCAGCCGCTGGACCGATATCAGCCGCGGGCTGATCGAAAGCCTGACGATGACGCTGACCTCCACGGTCATCGGCGTGATCGTTTCAGTGCCCATCGGCATCGGCGCGGCGCGCAACCTCGCCCCGCGGGCGGTCTACTTCGCGTGCCGCGGCATCATCGCCGTCAGCCGCGCCCTGCAAGAGGTGATCATCGCCATCTTCCTCGTGGCGATGTTCGGCTTTGGACCGTTCGCGGGCTTCCTGACGCTCAGCTTCGCCACCATCGGTTTCATCGCCAAGCTGCTCGCCGACGATATCGAGGAGATCGACGAGGCGCAGGCCGAGGCGATCCGCGCCACCGGCGCCTCTTGGGTGCAACTGGTCAATTATGCGATCCAGCCGCAGGTCATGCCGCGGCTCATTGGCCTGTCGCTTTACCGGCTCGACATCAATTTCCGCGAAAGCGCCGTCATCGGCATCGTCGGCGCGGGCGGTATCGGCGCGACGCTCAACACCGCCATCGACCGCTACGAATACGACAGCGCCGGGGCCGTGCTGCTGATCATCATCCTGATCGTGATGGTCGCCGAATACAGCTCCAGCTACCTGCGAAAGTTTCTGCAATGAGCGAGATCGCGCATTATTCCGAGGTCTGGCGCCACCGCACCCCGCGCAAGCGGCTGTTCATGTGGATGGGCTGGCTGGTGCTGGTGGCGCTGTTCGTCTGGTGCTGGCAGCTGATGACCGAGAACACGATCTGGTATTTCGTGCTCGACGCGCCACGCCAGGCCGCCGATATCGGCGGGCGCATGATACCGCCGCGCTGGTCCTATCTGCCCGAACTGATGCAGCCCCTGTGGGACACCATCAACATCGCAACGCTGGGCACTGTCGGTGGCGTGATCTTGGCGGTTCCGGTGGCGTTACTGGCGGCGCGCAACACCACGCCGTCGCAGACCATCCTGCGGCCCGTTGCGCTGTTCATCATCGTCACCTCGCGGTCGATCAACTCGCTGATCTGGGCGCTTCTGCTGGTCGCCATCATCGGGCCGGGCCTTCTGGCCGGGATCGTCGCCATCGCACTGCGCTCCATCGGCTTTGTCGGCAAGCTGCTTTACGAGGCGATCGAGGAAACCGACGCGCGCCAGATCGAGGCGGTTGAAGCCACCGGCGCCAGCGGCCCGCAAGTTCTGAGCTATGGCATCGTGCCGCAGATCATGCCGGCGTTCTGGGGCATCTCGGTGTTCCGTTGGGATATCAACATCCGCGAAAGCACCATCCTCGGGCTGGTCGGAGCCGGCGGCATCGGGTTGAAGCTGCAAGCCTCTCTCAACACGCTCGCGTGGAACCAGGTGACGGTGATCCTGCTGCTGATCCTCGGCACGGTGGTGATAAGCGAATGGGTCTCGGCGCGGGTGCGGCAGGCGATCATCTGAGATCGGGGATTGCAGCCGCTGTTCTGAGGGCTACTGTCGCGGTCGCCCCCAGATCGAAGGACGCAGACCATGCGCGACGCCGCCCCGCAGACCATCCACCTGTCAGACTACACGCCCCCCAACTGGTGGGTCGAGGCGGTGGAGCTGGATTTCACCCTCGACCCCAAGGTTACGCGGGTGACATCGCGCATCCGCTTCGTGCGCAACACGCAGGTTGCGCGGGGCGATCTGCATCTGGACGGTGAGGCGCTGACCCTGATCTCGGCCTCGATCGACGGTGCGTCGCTGTCGGAAAACGAATACCAGCGGACCGACACCGCGCTGACGGTGCCGGCGGATCGCCTGCCTGAAGACGCATTCACATGGGAGGCGGAGGTGCAGATTTCGCCAGCGGAAAACACCGCGCTGGAAGGGCTTTACATGTCCGGCGGAATGTATTGCACTCAATGCGAGGCCGAGGGCTTTCGCAAGATCACCTATTACCCCGACCGCCCCGACGTGATGGCCCCCTTCACCGTGCGCATCGACTCCCCCATGCCGGTGCTGCTGTCCAATGGCAACCCGGTGGACCGGCACGGCCATATCGCCGAGTGGCACGATCCATGGCCCAAGCCCGCCTATCTCTTCGCGCTCGTTGCGGGCGACCTGGTGGCCTATTCGGATCACTTCATCACCCGGTCCGGGCGCACCGTCGCGCTCAACATCTGGGTGCGGCGCGGCGATGAGGGCAAGACGCACTACGCCATGGGCGCCTTGAAACGGGCCATGACATGGGACGAGGAGGTCTACGCGCGCGAATACGATCTCGACGTGTTCAACATCGTCGCGGTCGACGATTTCAACATGGGCGCAATGGAAAACAAGGGCCTCAATGTCTTCAATTCCAAATATGTTCTGGCCAGCCCCGAAACCGCGACCGACCGCGATTACGAGCTGATCGAGGGCATCATCGCGCATGAGTATTTCCACAACTGGACCGGCAACCGCATCACCTGCCGCGACTGGTTCCAGCTTTGTCTGAAGGAAGGGCTGACGGTCTTCCGCGACCAGCAATTTTCCGGTGACATGCGGGGGGAAGCGGTGCAGCGCATCGACAACGTGCTGCAACTGCGCGCCCGGCAGTTCCGCGAGGATGCCGGCCCGCTGGCACACCCGGTCAGGCCCGAAAGCTTTGTCGAGATCAACAATTTTTATTCCGCGACGGTCTATGAGAAGGGTGCCGAGGTGATCGGGATGCTGAAACGGCTGGTCGGGGACGACGGCTATGACAAGGCGCTCGACCTCTATTTCACCCGCCACGATGGCGAGGCCGCCACGATCGAGGATTGGCTCCGTGTATTCGAGGATGCGACTGGCCGCGACCTCAGCCAGTTCAAATTGTGGTATTCGCAGGCCGGCACACCCCGGATCAGCGTCAGGGATGACTTCAAGAACGGCACGTATATTCTTGATATCACACAAGTAACCAACCCAACATCTGGGCAGGCAGACAAGCACCCTCTGGTCATCCCGGTGGCGGTCGGCCTGATCGGTGCAGATGGTGAAGAGGTCGTGCCGACACGGGTTCTGGAGCTGACGCAGACGCGCCAGAGTTTCCGCTTCGAGGGGCTCAGCGCGCGCCCGGTGCCGTCGATCCTGCGCGGATTTTCCGCCCCGGTGATCCTTGATTACACGCCCGGTTTCGAGGATCGCGCCCTGCTGCTGGCGCACGACACCGACCCGTTCAACAAGTGGGAGGCGGGACGCTCGCTCAGCCGCGACACCCTGCTGGCGATGCTGAGGGACGGCACGCCCCCCGCTGCGGCGTTTCTCGACGCGCTGACCACGGTTGTGCGCGACGACACGCTCGATCCGGCCTTCCGGGCGCTGGTGCTGGCCTTACCGTCCGAACATGAGATCACCCAATGCTGTGTCGATGCCGGGATGGTGCCGGACCCGACGCAGATCCACGAGACCCGCAAAGCCCTTGCTGATCGCATCGCGGGCGCGGCGCGGGATACTCTGGAAGCAATTTACAATCAGATGGTTACAGCCGGTTCTTACAGTTCCGATTCTGTCCCTTCCGGCAAGCGTGCCCTGCGCAACACGGCGCTGCGACTGCTGACGCCGCTGGATGGCCCGGCGCGCGCACGCGCCCACTACGACACCGCGACGAACATGACCGACCAGCTTGCAGCCTTCGCTTGCCTGCTTGATGCCGGCGATACCGAGGTTGCCGTGCGGTTCCACGACCAATGGCAGCACGACCGGCTGGTGTTGGACAAATGGTTCATGTTGCAGGTTGCCCACGCCAAGCCGCAAGATGCCGTAAAGTACGCGAAGAGTCTTTCAGAACATATTGATTTTGATTGGAAAAATCCGAACCGCTTTCGGTCCGTCATCGGTGGGTTAACGGCGACCAACCCGGCGGGCTTCCACGACCCCTCGGGTGCGGGCTACGCCTTTCTGGCCGATTGGCTGCTGCGGCTCGATGCGATCAACCCGCAGACCGCCGCGCGCATGTCCACGGCGTTCGAGACATGGCGCCTCTTCGACGTCGACCGGCAAGCGTTGATCGAGGAGCAACTGCGCCGGATTGCCGGGGCGGACGGACTCAGCCGCGACCTGACGGAGATGGTGGGGCGAATGATGGCCGGGTAGCGGGGCGTTCCACCGCCCCGCCGCCAGCCCGCCATAAAAATTCCCGATTGGTGCGAGAGGCTCCCGGTCATGACAGGAAGCTACCGATATCTCGTGCGGGAACGCCGCAGCGCTGCCTGGGGCGCGCTGGCCGCAGGGCTGGTGATGCTTGCGCTGCTCGTCGACCGGGGTGCGCCGATCTGGACCTGGGCGCTGATCGCGCCCTGTATCGCCATCTGCATCCTGCAAATCGCTTTGAAACCCGGCTACGGCATTGGCTTCACGCGATGCGAACTGGCGATCTTCGATGGGTTCCGCGAACGGCGCCTGCCGCTGTCAAACGTCGATCACCTGCGCCTCGACGCGCGCACCGCCACGCTTGTGCTGCGCTCCGGCAACGAGGTGGCGCTACCCCGCCATGTCTTGCGAAACACCCTGCCCCTGATCCGCGAGACGACCGCCCGCGGCATCCCGGTGCGCGCGCTCTGACAGCCTGAGAGGTCAACCGCGCGGCAGGATCACGCTGAAGGTGCTGCCCTTGCCAAGCTCGCTTGCGATCCGCAGCCGTCCGCGATGGCGGTTCACGATATGCTTGACGATGGCAAGGCCCAGCCCGGTGCCCCCCATTTCCCGGCTGCGATGCGAATCCACCCGGTAGAACCGTTCGGTCAGGCGCGGCAGGTGCAGCGGGTCGATCCCTTCGCCGCGGTCGATCACCTCGACCTGCATCACCGGCCCGCGCATCGCGCCCCGGCCCTCACCCACCGACAGGCGCAGCGTCACCGGCTTGCCTGCGCCGCCATATTTCAGCGCGTTCTCGGTCAGGTTCATGAAGACCTGCGTCAGCTGGTCGTTATCGCCGCGCAGACGGTAGTCGCCCGGCTCCGCCTCGATGGTGACGCGGCTGTCCTGGTCGCGCGCGGTCTGGTCCAGAGCCGCGACGACCCCGTCAAGAAGACCGCGCAGATCGACGTCCTGCGACGGGCGCATCCGCTCCTCCGCCTCGACCCGGCTGAGCGACAGCAGGTCGCCAACCAGCCGGTTCATGCGCAGCGCCTGATCCTCCATGATCGACAGGAACCGGTCGCGCGCGGCGGCGTCTTCCCGCGCCGGCCCGCGCAGGGTTTCGATGAACCCCATCAGCGCGGTCAGCGGCGAGCGCAGTTCATGGCTGACATTGGCGACGAAATCGCGGCGCATCTCCTCGGCTTCATACAGGTGCGACGTGTCTGTAAAATGCAAGAGCACACCGCCGGGGCCGCTGTCCATCGGCGTGACCTGGACCCGGAAGATTGTCTCTCCGGCCTGGCCTGACCGCACGTAGCGCGCCGTGCCGGGGGCTGTGTCGGGGCTGCGAAAGGCGGCTTCGATCACGTCGATCAGCGCCGGCTGGCGCAGCGCGGTGACATAGCTGCGGCCCTCTATCCACTGTCCGAAAAGCGCCTCCGCCGCAGCGTTCAACCCGGCGATCTGGCCCGCCGGGGCGATATACAGCATCGGGTCAGGAACCGCGTGAAGCCAATCGGTGAGGGTGATGCGGGGCATGGGCGTCTCTCCTTGTCGGCGCGGACCCGGCTCGCCCGCGCCCGCGCCCGACCGGTGCAATTCGACAACGGCGCGGTCAGCCCGCGTTCACGACAGCCGCGCAACCGGCGGCGAAATCGGCCTTCAGGATCTCGATATCCTCGATCCCCACCGACACGCGGAAAAAGCCCTCGGTGATGCCAATGGCCGCACGTTCTGCCTCGGGCACCAGCCGGTGCGAAGACGTCGCCGAATGGCTGAGCGTGGTGCCGACATCGCCGAGCGTCGGGGCAAAGGCCACATCGGGCATGGCGCGCACAAGGGCATTGGCCGCCGCGCGTCCGCCGGCAACCTCGAAACTCACCATGTTGCCGAACTGGCCGTTCAGCAGATGCGCGGCGCGGGCGTGGTCGGGGTGATCGGCGCGGCCGGCATAGACCACGCGGGTGACACCGGGCTGCGCGGCGAGGAAATCGGCCAGCAGCGCGGCGTTTGCCTGCGATTTTTCATAGCGCAGGTCGAAGGTGTAGATTCCGCGTTCGGCCAGCCAGCAATCATGTGGCGAGGGCGTCGCGCCCATGGTGATCCAGAACACCTTCATCTTCTCGGTCACGTCAGGATCGCGCGCCGAGACATAGCCCAACGTCACGTCGGCGTGCCCGGCGAGCAGCTTGGTGACCGAGTGGATGACGATATCGGCACCATGATCGAACGGGCGGTAGGCGGTCGGCGTCGTAAAGGTGTTGTCGACGGCCAGAAGGATGCCCCGGTCGCGGCACAGCGCCGCGATGCCCTCCATATCTGCGATACGCAGCGTCGGGTTCGCCATGACCTCGACAAGGATCATCTTCGTTTCGGGCCGGATCGCGGCGGCCACGGCCTTCGCGTCGCCGGTATCGACGAGGCTGGTGGCGATGCCGAAGCGCGGCAGGTCCTGGCGCATCATCCGCAGCGAGCGGCCGTAAAGCTGGTCCCCCCCGATAACGTGATCGCCCTGCCCCAGCAGCCCCATCAGCGCCGTGCCGACGGCGGCCATCCCCGAGGCGCAGATGATACCGCCCTGCCCGCCTTCGAGCATGTCGATCTTGGCCGCCAGGAGATCGGCGTTGGGATGGCCTTCGCGGCTGTAGGTATAGCCGTGGTCCTTGCCCTCGTACTGGCCTTCCAGCTGGTCGGGGCTTTCAGACGAATAAACCACCGAGGGCTGGATCGGCGTGACCACCGGGCGGCTGACGCCGGGTTGCAGCGGCATGCGGCGCACGAGCGTCCTTGGCAGGTTGGAACCGTCGGTCATGAAGACACCTCTTGGCAGGGCAGGGAAACAGGGCTGACCTAATGGCAAGCTGTGACGTCGGTCAAGCCCTGCCGAGGAAAGCCCGCATGGGCTTGAGGAGGCGCCCGGTCAGGGGCGCACCGTGCCGTTGCCGGTGACGAGATACTTGAACGAGGTCAGTTGCTCGGCCCCGACCGGGCCGCGCGCGTGCAGCTTGCCGGTGGCGATGCCAATCTCGGCGCCCATCCCGAACTCGCCGCCATCCGCGAACTGGGTGGAGGCGTTGCGCATCAGGATGGCGCTGTCCAGCCGCTCGAAGAAGCGGGCGGCGGCGGCGTCATCCTCGGTCAGGATGCTCTCGGTATGGCCGGAGCCATAGCTGCGGATATGGGCAATCGCGGCGTCGATGTCGTCCACCACTTTCGCGGCGATGATCATGTCGAGGAATTCGTGCCCGTAATCATCTTCTCGTGCAGGGGTGACACCGTCGATGCCTTGCAGGGCGGTGTCACCGCGCACCTCGACACCGGCCTTCAGCAGCGCGCGCACCACGCCCTGCCCGATCGTGTCCACCACGTCGCGGTGGATCAGCAGGCATTCGGCGGCGCCGCAGACGCCGGTGCGCCGGGTCTTGGCGTTGAGCACCACGTCGAGCGCTTTGACCGGGTCGGCCTCGCGGTCGATATAGACATGGCAGATACCCTCCAGGTGGGCAAAGACCGGCACCCGCGCCTCCGCCTGCACAAGGCCCACCAGCCCCTTGCCGCCGCGCGGCACGATCACGTCGATCGTGTCGGTCATGGTCAGGAGCTGCCTGACCGCCGCCCTGTCACGGGTCGGCACCAGCTGGATCGCGTCCTCGGGCAGGCCGGCGGCCTTGAGGCCGCTCCGCAGGCAGTCGGCCAGCAGGGAAGAGCTGTGCAGGCTTTCCGAACCGCCGCGCAGGATCACCGCGTTGCCCGACTTGAGGCACAGCGCGCCGGCGTCCGCGGTGACATTGGGGCGGCTTTCGTAGATCACCCCGATGACGCCGAGCGGGGTCCGGACCCGTTGGATATGCAGCCCCGAGGGCACGTCCCATTCGGCGATCACCTGACCCAGCGGATCGGGCTGCGCCGCGACCGCGCGCAACCCCGCGACGATACCCGCGATGCGGGATTCGTCGAGCATCAGGCGATCCATCATTGCCGCACTCAGCCCCTTGTCACGGCCGAATGCGAGGTCCTTCTGATTTGCGGCGATGATTTCCACCCGGCGGGCATGAACGGCAGCGGAGGCCTCATCGAGGGCTTTTGCCCTCTCTTCGGCCGGGGCATGGGCCAGCTGCGTCGCCGCCGCCTTTGCGCGGGCGCCCATGGTTGCCATCAGGGTGGGGATGTCGGCGCTCTCGGTCATGTCAGGCTTCCGTCGCTGGGGTCGATTCGAGTATTTTTACAAAGAAGAAAGGTCAAAGCGCCATGTCGTCACGGTGGATGAGCGCGGCGCGGCCCGGATAGCCGAGCAGCGTTTCGATCTCGCCCGAGCGATGGCCGGCGATGGCGGCGGCTTCCTCGGCGGTGTAGCGGGTGAGGCCGATTCCGATCTGCGTGCCGCCGGTATTCTCGATAGCGACGGGATCGCCGCGCCGGAAGCTGCCGCTGACACCGGTGACACCGGCGGGCAGCAGCGACTTGCCCGTGGCGAGCGCCGCGACCGCGCCCGCGTCGAGCCTGAGTGTGCCCTTCGATTTCATCGCCGCGATCCAGTGCTTGCGCGCGGTCTGCGGGTCCTGTGCAGCGGTAAACCAGGTGGCAGGTGCGCCCTGTTCCAGCATTTTCAGCGGACCCATTCCCGAGCCTTCTGTGATCGCCATGGCACAGCCCGCCGCCGTCGCGGTGCGCGCGGCCATCAGCTTGGTCTTCATGCCACCCTTGGAGAGGCCCGATCCGGCATCACCGGCCATGGCCTCGATTTCCGGGGTGATTGCGTCGATCACCTCGAAACGGGTGGCGGCGGGGTCGTCCTTCGGATTGCCGGAATAAAACCCGTCCACATCCGACAGCAGCACAAGCTGATCGGCCCCGGCCATGGCGGCAACATTGGCGGCCAGCCGGTCGTTGTCGCCGTAGCGGATTTCATCGGTGGCGATGGTGTCGTTTTCATTGACGATCGGCACCACGCCGAAGCCAAGAAGCGTACCCAGCGTATTGCGGGTGTTGAGATACCGGCGGCGGTCGGTGCTGTCTTCCAGCGTCACCAGGATCTGCGCGGTCTTCAGCCCATGCGGGTCGAGCGCCGCCTCGTAGGCGCGGGCCAGCCGGATCTGGCCGACGGCGGCGGCGGCTTGCGCCTGTTCCAGCGACAAGGCCCCCTGCCCCAGCCCCAGAACCGCGCGGCCAAGCGCGATCGAGCCGGAAGAAACCAGCACCACATCCACCCCGCGCGCCTTGATCCGGGCGACATCGGCAGCAAGGGAGGTCAACCAGTCGGAGCGCAGCGCACCACTATCCTTGTCGACCAGAAGCGCGGAGCCGATCTTGACCACCAGCCGGCGGGCATTGGCGATGCTTACGGCTGCCATGATGCTGGCGTCTCCTCCTGCCCTTTGCTGTCGCGCAAGCGGCCCGCGTCGATCCTGCCGCGCAGCGCGCGCAGCACGTCCGTGACACCCGCCCCCGCGACGCCCGACATGGTCAGCACGGGGCCTGCGACGGCCTTCAGCGCCGCTGTCGTCTCGGCCAGTTCATCCGCGCTGAGCGCGTCCGCCTTGTTCAGAACGGTAATCCGCGGCTTGTCGACGAGCCCGGCGCCGTATTCCTCCACCTCGCGCACGATGGTCCGGTAATCCGCCACGACATCGTCGCTGGTGCCGTCAACGAGGTGCAAGAGCACCGCGCAGCGTTCGACATGGCCGAGGAACATGTCGCCAAGCCCCCGACCCTCATGCGCGCCCTCGATCAGGCCCGGAATGTCGGCAACCACGAATTCCACCCCGTCGACGCCGACGACGCCGAGGTTGGGGTGCAGCGTGGTGAACGGGTAGTCTGCGATCTTGGGGCGCGCGTTCGATGTCGCCGCGAGGAAGGTGGACTTGCCGGCATTGGGCAGCCCCAGCAGACCGACATCGGCAATGAGCTTGAGCCGCAGCAAGATCGTGCGCTCCACCCCCGGTTGACCGGAATTGGCGCGGCGCGGCGCCTGGTTGGTGGAGGTCTTGAAATGCAGGTTGCCGAAGCCGCCATTGCCGCCCCGGGCCAGAACGATCCGCTGGCCCAGTTCGGTGAAGTCGGCGATGACCGATTCCTCTTCCTCGTCCAGCACCTCGGTGCCGACGGGCACCCGCAGCACGATATCCGCGCCATCCTTGCCGGTGCGTTGGTTGCCCATGCCAGCCTGGCCGTTCCTGGCGAAGAAATGCTGCTGGTAGCGAAAGTCGATCAGCGTGTTGAGGCCGTCCACCGCCTCGACGATGACATCGCCGCCGCGCCCGCCATCGCCGCCATCGGGGCCACCGTATTCGATGTATTTTTCGCGCCGGAACGACACGCAGCCATTGCCGCCCGCACCGGAGCGGATGTGGACCTTGGCGAGATCGAGAAATTTCATGGTCCGGTTCCCTGCGGTTGTGTGCCCCGCGTTGCGTGTGGATTAAAGGGAACCGGGCCGGGGCTCAAGCCCCCGACGCCGTTTGCCTCAGTCGAGATTGCGCAAATAGGTCCAGGTCGGCACCTTTGCACCGCGCGCGACGCTGAACGCTTCGGCGTCGCCCAGATAGCTGAACTTCGCGTTGGTCAACACCCGGGCAGAGCCGGGATTGTCCTGAAACACGCTGGCGAACATGGTTTCGTTGCCCAACGGGTTGGCGTGAACCAATGCCTTGGCCGCCTCCGACGCAAGCCCGGTGTTCCACATCGTCGGCGCGACCCAATAGGAGATCTCGGATTGGTTGCGATCCATCTGTTCAAGCGAGATCAGCCCCATCAGTTCGGCACCGCCCTGATTGCTGGCATCCATCGCCCAGACGTGTTCGCGCCGGTCGTCGCGTTGCGCCTTGGCCACGAAAGCTTCTGCCGCGCCGGGCGGCAACGGGTGCGGAATCGTCGTCGTCATCTCGGCGACGCGACGATCCGCGGCGTAAAACTCCATCAAACCGACATCAGAGTTGCGCAGCGGGCGCAGCAAGAAGCGTGGCGTTTCGATGATGGCCTGCTTGACGATGGTCTCTTGTTTCATCCTGCTCCTCCTCAGAACAGCTTTCGGGGAACGCCCCCTCGCCTGCCCATTCGAGTTGGGCATTGAGACGAGCCTCCTCAAGGCTTTCTCCCCGAAAAGTGAAAGGGGGACCGGCGGTGTCGCCGATCCCCCTCTCGATTTTTGCAAAAAGGTCCGGCGTTACTCTGCGGCGTCGGCGCGCGGCATGACGGAAATGAAGGTGCGGCCCTTGAACCCCTTGTTGAAGGTCACGGCGCCATCGACCGTGGCGAAGATCGTGTGATCCTTGCCCATGCCGACGCCCTGCCCCGGCCACCACTTGGTGCCGCGCTGACGCGCGATGATGTTGCCGGGGATCACCGCCTCGCCACCGAATTTCTTGATGCCGAGCCGGCGACCTGCGGAGTCGCGACCGTTCCGGGAGCTACCGCCTGCTTTCTTGTGTGCCATGGGTGTCTCTCCTTATTCTGCGAGCTTGGCTTTGGCCTGGTCGACCCAGCCTTCGCGTTCGATGCGGCCCTTGAACGACAGCTTTTCGTCCATCTGCGCAATGTCGGCTTCGGTCCAGGCCGCGATCTGGGCAAAACTGGTCACGCCGGCCTCGAGCAGCTTCTTCTCGAGCGCCGGGCCGACGCCGGACAGCGCCTTGAGGTCATCCGCACCAACGGCAGTAGCGGCCCCGGCCGGTTTTGCGGCTTTCTTCTCGGGCTTGGCGGCAGCGACCGAGCCTGCACCGACGGCAGCCTTCACACCGGTCGCATCGCCACCTTCGGCGAGGATATCGGTGATCCGCACCAGCGTCAGTTTCTGGCGGTGACCCTTGGTGCGCTTCGAGCCGTGCTTGCGGCGGCGCTTGACGAAATGGATCAGCTTTTCGCCCTTGATCTGGTCGATCACGGTGGCCTGAACGGCGGCACCGGCCACGATCGGGGTGCCGAGCACGGTAGACTCGCCCCCCACCATCAGAACATCATTGAATTGAACGGTTTCGCCAGCATCTGCGGCCAGTTTCTCGACGCGCAGGACGTCGCCGGACTGAACCTTGTATTGCTTGCCACCGGTCTTGAGGACCGCGAACATCGGCATCTTCCTTCATTTGCCGCGCCCTGTGGCCCCCGGTGTCCGGGTGTTGGTGCAGTCGGCCTGCGCCTCGGGCAGCGTGCCCCGTTCGGGGCATCGGTTGTCAATAACAGACGCCGCCCGAATTTGCATGGGCGGCGATTGAGACCTGCGTGTGCCCGAGCCGTGGCGCCAAGTCAAGCCACCCGGTGCAATTTTCACCGGGTCCACCCATCGGGCTGCCGATCAAATGCAGGTCGCACCCGCTCTTGCGGCCTCGACGTCCCCGCAGGAACCTGACCGATCATTCACAGCCGCGCATACAGCCGGGCTCATTCACAGCCGCGCATACAGCCGGGCGCGATCACAACGGCTCGCCGGTCATGAACTGCGCGGCAGCGGTGCCAAGGCGCGTGCTCATCTGCGTATAGACCGCGTCGAACCCGGCAAAGAGCGCGCTGTTATAGGCCTGCCCCGCCCCGGAATTGGAAAAGGCGATATAGGCCTCCAGCTCCGAATCGCTCAGATCGGCGTATGCCAGCACCTGAAAGGAATAGAGCCACAGCGTCGCATCTTCACGGATCTGCGGTTCCTGCTGCCAGACCTGGCGCAGGATCATGTCCTGCGCGACCGGGCGCTCATAGGCGCCGCCATCCGACATCGCCAACAGGAACGCATAGTTGGAATTGAGCGCCCCCATGACGTTGAGATCGACGAAATCGTTCGACGCGATCAGCCGGGATAACTGACCGATGCGCGGATCATCCTCGGCCAGCCGCTGCTGGTAGAGCGCATTCGCCGCCGCCTCGACCTCCGGGTCGGTGATTGCGCGCCACGCGGCCAGTTCGCCCGCGACCACGCGCCGCCCGGTCTCGGACCCGAAGAAATCGAGGATCTCCTGCGCCCGCGCCGCAGCGATCCGATCTTCGGGAAAGGCACTTTCGAACACCCGGCGCAGCGCGCTCTCCGTGTAAAGCCGGTCGACCATCTGCGCCCAGCCCTGAGCGTCGCGCCCGGGAAAGAGGGTGTCGGCCAAGGCCCCGGCATCGCGCTTGCCGGCCTCGACCATGATGGCGAAGCTCTCCGCCATCCCCGCCGCGTCGAACACCGCCAGCGTGTCGGCCCGCAGCGTCCCCTGCGCCGCCGGCGCCTGGGCATGGCCCGGACCAGCGGTTGCAAGAGAGACGGCAAGGCAGATGGACAGGGCACGCAACATGAATGTCACCTCGGTTGGAGTTTGTTCCTGTCCAGACAATGGGGCTGCGGGCGGAAAAAATCCAGACACACGGCGATCAAAGCCACCAGTTCGGCGAGAAACCGGCACACGCCCCCTTGCGCCGCCGCTTTGGAGCGTCTAATTCCCGCCCCACGACGCTCGCCAAAGCACGGAGAGGTGCCGGAGTGGTCGATCGGGGCGGTCTCGAAAACCGTTGATCCTTCACGGGATCCCAGGGTTCGAATCCCTGTCTCTCCGCCACTTTCCTTTGATTTCATTGAATAATTTTCCAATAAACGGTTTCTGTTGCCGATCTGGGTCATGTTGACAAAAGGGATTCACACGCCCCGCCAAACGTGAGTCAAGCTGGTATCTGCGATGGAGATCAGCTTGGCACGAGACCTGATGCCG
>Ga0100398_1000074_pt1 | contig 88939 bp, 85 predicted proteins | sample CryGeymeta201522_FD_81568 | JGI IMG/M metagenome (GOLD analysis project Ga0100398, IMG submission 81568) | Groundwater microbial communities from Crystal Geyser aquifers in Utah, USA - Crystal Geyser metaG 2015-22 | ecosystem: Environmental > Aquatic > Deep subsurface > Groundwater | place: USA...
CAGCTGACCGGCCAGGGCGTGCAGGCCAGCTTCGGCGATGCAACCGTCGGCGGCCTCGAGTAATCCCACTCCCCGCTTTTCATTCCGGAAGGGCCGCGCATCGTCGCGGCCCTTTCGCGTTTCCGATGCCTTGACGATCCCGCCCGACTGTTTCCCGATTACTGCCGTATTTTGTCCTTAATTGCCAATTTCTGCCCCATTTTTGCCTTGTTTTGCCCCGATCTTGCCATCGTCTGCCCGGGATGCTGCCACATCCCGCAAACCCTGGAGGATCATACATGCGCATTTTCGCTGCCATCTCTACTTTTGCCCGGACCGAATCCGGTGCCGTCACCGTCGATTGGGTCGTCCTGACCGCCGCCCTTGTCGGCCTTGGCCTCGCCGTCACCAACACCGTTTCTAACGGCCTCGAAGACCTGTCGAACGAAATCCGCACACAGCTGGAACGCGACCACATCGTCGAGTCCTTCAATTGATCCGTGATCATTGAGATAAAATCTTCCGGATTTGGCGCCACGCCGTCCCTGCCTTGCCTTGATTTCGCCGTCTGCCGGCGGTCCTCTTGTCCTGCCCCTTGAGGGTTCGCGACAGAACGCGCTGCTTGTCCGCCATCCGGCGGGCTACCGTACACCCAGGCAAAGCAGGAGCACGCCATGTCCACCACATCCCTGAAATCCTTTCTGACCGATACCTCGGGCGCCGTCACCGTCGACTGGGTCGTGCTGACCGCGGCGCTCGTCGGTCTTGGCCTCGCTGTCATCTCGGTCGTGTCCGGCGGGCTTGAAGACCTGTCCGGCGACATCAACACGCAGCTGCGGGCCGACCACATCACCAACGCGTTCGGTGGTGACGACGGCTGATCGCCGCGCGCCATGTCACACTCAGCCGCGATATCGGGACAGGGGGCGTCCTTGCAAGGGCGCCCCGCAGGACCCGCCGCCGAAGGAATACCGCCCCGCCTCCATTCTTTTGCCCGATTTCACAGCCATCTTTGCGGCAATGAATAGGGTTCGCTCCGCAACCGCGCGGACCCGCGACCAAAACAAGAAGGGCAGCACCATGCGAGTCATATTCGGACTTGTCCTCATCATTGGCGTCGGTCTGGCCGGTTACGCCGTCTACGTAGCCAAGGGCCTGTTTACGGATTATCAGGCCGAGCGCGCACAATTGCAGGATCAGATCGTGCCAACCAGCACGGTTTATGTCGTCACGCGTCAGGTGCGCTACGGTGAACGCCTGCGTCCGCAGGACGTGCGGGCGATCGAGTGGCCAGCACAATTCGTGCCCTTCGGGGCCTTCACGAATGCCGGAGATCTTTTCCCGGCAGACAGTGACGAGCTGCGCACCGTGCTGCGCGTGATGGAGCGTAACGAACCCGTGCTGGTTTCGAAGGTCACAGCCCCCGGTGAAGACGCCGGTGTCGCCTCGCGCCTCGAACGCGGCATGCGCGCCTTCGCGCTGCGTGTCGATGTTGCAAGCGGCGTATCGGGCTTTCTGCGGCCGGGCGACCGGGTCGATGTCTACTGGACCGGAAGCGCCCGCGGCGAAAGCGTGACGCGGTTGATCCAGTCTTCGTTGCAGATCATCGCGGTTGACCAGATCACCGACGAGGATCGCAACAACCCCACCATTGCACGGACCATCACGGTCGAGGCCCCGCCCGACCGGATCGCGACCCTTGCGCAAGCACAATCCTCCGGCAACCTGATGCTGTCACTGGTCGGGGTGCGCGATGACACGCAATCGGAAACGGTCGAGATCAACCAGGATGACCTGCTCGGCATTTCGCAGACCGCACCAGTCGCAGGCCCCGAGATCTGCACGGTCCGCAACCGCCGAGGGGCCGAGGTCGTGGTGACGCAGGTTCCCTGCACCAACTGACCCGGGATCCTTGCAAACGCGGCCCCCGCATCATGGGGCCGCGTTTCTGTTTTCCACCAGACCTGCCCGGTCATGCCTGAAAGTCACTTGAACAAAAGCGCGCAAGCGTCTGATTCTTGCCTACGATCCGGTTTTCGGGCATTGTGTGCCAAAACGGGTCGACAGAACCCGCCATACCCGTGATCAGAGAGGCAGGATCACAATGAGCATGATGCGCCAAATATGTGCCGCCCTGTTGGGCTGCGCTCTGGTCTTTTCAACCGGATCCGCGTCTTTCGCACAGGCCCTTCGCGTTCTGGAAGGCAACACCTCGGCCACCCTGCGGGTGCCGATGAACCGGGCCGTCGTGGTTGAAAGCGAGGCGCTCTTCGCAGAGCTCTCCGTCGCCAATCCCAACATCGCCGATATCGCTACGCTGTCGGAACGCACGATCTACGTGCTCGGGCGCGCACCGGGCCGCACGACGATGACGCTGCTCAGCGTTGAGGGGGCGCTGATCGCCAATGTGGAAATCCAGGTCGTCCCCGACCTTGCAGAGTTCCGCGAACGGTTGCGGGAAATCCTGCCAAACGAACAGGTCGAGGTGCGCAGCGCCAATGACGGCATCGTGCTGTCGGGGACCGTGTCCTCGGGCCAGGTCGTCGACCGCGCGCTCGGTCTTGCGGATCGCTACGCACCGGGGCGCGTGTCCAACATGATGATGGTCGGCGGGTCGCAGCAGGTGATGCTTCGGGTGCGTTTTGCCGAAATGTCGCGCAGCGTGCGCCGGGAATTGGGCGCCTCGCTTGGCATCAGCGGCAACCTGTTCAATGGGGATGGCGGCGCCGTTCTTGGCAGCAACGCGTTCAATACCACCGGCGGCGCTACCTTCGGGCCGGGAACAGGTGCCGCCTCGAATTCCGTGGCGGGGCGCAACGGCGCGCTTGGCATCAGCTTTGGCAACAACAGCCTGCAACTATCCGTCCTGCTGGAAGCCCTCGAAAGCAACGGCGTCGTTCGAACATTGGCAGAGCCAAACCTGAGCGCCCTGTCCGGCGCAACGGCCAGCTTCAACGCCGGCGGGGAATTCGCCGTTCCGGTGCAGTCGGATCAGGGGGTCGGGGTCGAGTTCCGGCCGTTCGGTGTCAACCTGTCCTTCACCCCCACCGTCGTCGGCAACGAGACCATCAACCTGCAATTGTCGGCCGAAGTTTCGGCCATCGACAATCAGGTTCCCACGGTCAACGGCGTTCCCGGTCTGCGCACCCGCACTGCATCCACCACCGTCGAAATGCGCGACGGCGAAAGCTTTGCCATTGCCGGGCTGTTGCAGGACGATTTCCGCGACTCGATCGGGCAGGTGCCATGGCTCGGCGATATCCCGGTGCTGGGTGCCCTGTTCCGCTCCGCCAACTACCAGCGGGAACAATCGGAACTGGTGATCATCGTCAGCGCGCACCTTGTCTCGCCCACCCGTGGCGAGGCGCTTGCCCTGCCGACCGACCGCATCGCGATCCCCAGCGAATCGGAGCTGTTCCTGTTTGGCCAGACCATCGGGAATGCCCCGGCGTCTGGCACCCCCGCAGGCGATGTCGCGCAGCAGGATTTCAGCGGCTCCTACGGCTATGTGATGGAGTGAGGCAATGACCAACAGATGGATCACGCTTGCCTGTGCCGGGCTTGTCAGCCTCGCGCTGACCGGGTGCCAGTCGATGCAGGGCGAAGCCGGGGCCAACCTTGACGAGGGCCGATTCGGCGACCCGACGATGCACAACCACCTTGTGATGACCGGGCAACGATCCTACGTGGAGGAGCTTTCATCGCGTTTCGTGGAAGAAGTGCCCACCACGATCAGCTTCGCCTTCGACAGCGCCGCCCTCAGCCAACAGGCCCGTGCCGTGCTGCGCCAACAGGCGCAGTGGATCAACCGCTTTCCCGAGGTCCGCTTCAGCGTCTATGGCCATACCGATCTTGTCGGCAGCAGCGCCTACAACCAATCGCTCGGTCTGCGCCGCGCGCGCGCGGCGGTTGGCTACCTCGTCAGCCAGGGCGTCGATCGTACCCGGCTGGAGGCGCTGGTGTCTCTCGGTGAAACCCAGCCGCTTGTCGCAACCGAAAGCCGCGAGGCACGCAACCGACGCACCGTGACGGAGGTGCAGGGCTTCGTGCAGTCGCATCCGATGGTGCTGGACGGGCGCTACGCCGACATCGTCTATCGCGGCTATGCCGGGGATCGGGCAGGCGGCGGCTGATCGCGCCAGCCGTCGCAAGCGCAGGTTAATACCCAATAGTTTCAGTTTTTTCGTCGTATTGTTGCCCAACTTGCAGGCGACAAACGCAGCTGGAGGCAGGCCGACGAGGTCCTGATCGAGCGGGAATCAAGCCTGCCTTCCGGCCGCGTTGAAGACGCGGCACGCTGAAACGACAATTGACCCGGACAAAATCCGGGCGACTCCGGGGTAATGACGATGAGTGGAGGCCTAGCGCTGAAATCGACACCTGCACCGATCGTGGCATGCACCATTGCCCGCGACGTGCAGACATTCGACCTGCTGATCGACGATATCGAGGCCGAACTGGGCGAAGCATGGGGCGACCTGAACTTTCTGGAAGCGCAGGCGTTCCTGGTGCAGCCGGAAGCCGACGATCTGGAATTCGTGGCTATTGCCGTCGATGACGAGGATGAGCCAGACATAGAGCTGTTGCTTCGTGTCATCGAACTGGCCAAGGCGCGCTCCGTGAAAGTGATCCTGATTGCCGAGGATGTCAGCCCGCCGACACTGCACCGGCTGCTGAACGCGGGCGCCGACGATTTCGTGCCCTACCCGCTGCCGGAGCGGGCCTTTCACCAATCGCTGGAACGCATCCGCGCCGGAAACACCCTGACCGCAGGGCAGGCCGATGCCGCTGCACCCGCGCAGGCGCAGGCCCCGCAAACCGCCGCACCGATCAAGCCGGCAACGACCGGCAGGGGCGACCGCGTGATCTTCGCGGTGCAAAGCATGGCGGGCGGCACCGGCGCGACCACGCTGGCCACCAACCTGGCCTGGGAACTGGCGACCATAGACAAGAAGGCCTCGCCCTCGGTCTGCCTGATCGACCTTGACCTGCAATTCGGGTCCGTTTCGACCTATCTCGACCTCACGCGCCGCGACGTGGTGTTCGAAGTGCTCTCCGAGGCGCAGAACATGGACGTGGACGCCTTCAAGCAGGCATTGCAAAGCTATGACGGCAAGCTGTCGGTCTTCACCGCGCCGTCCGAAATCCTGCCGCTCGACATCGTCGGACCGGAGGAGGTCGGCGCGCTGCTCGACTTCGCGCAAAGCTGCTTCGACATCGTGGTCGTGGATATGCCCTCGACCATCGTGCAATGGACCGAAACCGTGCTGAACCGGTCGGATGTCTATTTCGCGACGCTGGAACTCGACATGCGCTCGGCCCAGAACACTCTGCGTTTCATCAAGGCATTGCAGGCCGAGGACCTGCCGCTCGACAAGGTGCATTACGTGCTGAACCGTGCGCCGCGTGGCCTCGACATGGGTGGCAAGGCCCGCGTCAAGCGACTGGCTGAAAGCCTTGGCATAAAGCTGAACACGCAGCTGCCCGACGGCACCAGGCAGGTGACGCAGACCTGTGACCACGGGGTGCCGCTGGCCGAGATGGCCAGGAAAAACCCGCTTCGCAAGGATATCGCCAAGCTGGCGAAAACCCTGCACGAGGCCATCAAGGCCGAAGCCGCCGCAAGTTAAGGAGCGACGAGATGTTTTCGCGTTACAAGAAAAACACGTCCGCGCGCCCGGTCCATCCGGCCCTGACGACGGCACCAGACCCTGTGGGTGATGCCCCGACCCCGGCCACCGGAACAGGGCGGCCAGCCGTCACGCGCCGGCCCAGGCAACAGCAGACAACCAAGCCACCCGCCGAGCCCGAAGTGATGGACAAGGAAGTGCGCCGCCGCGCCCGTCTCGATGAAATCAAGACGGAGATGCATTCGCGTCTTCTGGACAACCTCAACCTGTCGGCGCTGGAAACCGCCAAGGAAAGCGACCTGCGGGCAGAGATCAACGCAATCACCACGGACGAATTGGCCGCGATGGGCGCGGTGCTCAACCGCGAGGATCGCCAGACGCTCCAGACCGAGCTTTTCGACGAGGTCACCGGCCTTGGCCCGCTTGAACCGCTGCTCAAGGACGACAACGTCAACGACATCCTGATCAACGGCCCCTTCAACGTCTTCGTGGAACGGGCGGGCAAGCTGGAAAAATCCGATTGCCGGTTCAAGGACGAACGCCACCTTCTGCGAATCATCGACAAGATCGTATCCGCCGTGGGCCGCCGGGTGGACGAATCGAACCCCTATGTCGACGCCCGCCTGAAGGACGGATCGCGCTTCAACGCGATGGTGCCGCCGGTGGGCGTCGATGGCTCGCTGGTGTCGATCCGCAAGTTCAAGAAGGAAAAGCTCGGCATCGACGAGCTGGTGAATTTCGGTGCCTTCAACGAGGAAATGGCCGCCTACCTTCAAGCGGCGGTGGCCACGCGCCTCAACGTGATCGTGTCGGGCGGCACCGGTTCGGGCAAGACGACGACGCTGAACGCGCTGTCAAGCTTCATCGGCAATTCCGAGCGGATCCTGACGATCGAGGATACGGCCGAATTGCAGCTTCAGCAGGAACATGTCGGCCGCATGGAAAGCCGCCCGCCGAACGTCGAGGGCAAGGGCGCGGTGACGCAGCGCGACTGTTTGCGCAACGCGCTTCGGATGCGCCCGGACCGGATCATCGTCGGCGAGACGCGCGGCGAGGAAGTCATCGACATGTTGCAGGCGATGAACACCGGCCATGACGGATCAATGACCACGATCCACGCCAACAGTGCGCGCGACGCCTGTTCGCGGCTTGAAAACATGATCGCCATGGCAGGGATCGAAATGCCGATCAAGGCCGTGCGCAGCCAGGTTGCAAGCGCCGTGAACCTCGTCGTGCAGGCCAGCCGCCTACAGGACGGCAGCCGCCGCATGGTCTCGATCACCGAGATCACGGGGATGGAGGGCGATGTGATCTCGATGCAGGAAATCTTCCGCTACGAACGTCTGGGCCTGAAGCCCGACGGCACCATCATCGGCCGCTTCACCGCCTGCGGGGTGCGGTCACATTATTCCGAACGCTTCCGCCAGTGGGGCTATGACCTGCCGGCCTCCATCTACGAACCCGCAGGGGACTGATTGCCATGACACTCAGCATCGAACCGCTTATCTATGTAGGGATTTTCGTCGGCATCGTGATGCTGGTCGAAGGCATCTACCTGATGATCTTCGGCAAGTCGATCAGCCTCAATTCCCGCGTCAACCGCCGGCTGGACTTGCTCAACAAGGGCATCAACCGCGAGGACGTTCTTGCCAAGCTGCGCAAGGAACTGGACCAGCACACCGGGTCGCGCACCATCCCGCTGTATTCGCTGATCGCCCGCAAGGCTCAGGCGGCCAATATCGCCTTCACCCCGCAACAGTTGATCCTCGTGATGATCGGGCTTGGCATTGCCGCCTTCGTCGGTCTGACCATCGCCACCACCGCCGCGCTGCCGCTGCGCATCATGGTGGCGATCGGCATGGGCATCGGCGGCATATTCTTCTGGGTCAATTCCAAGGCCAAGAAGCGGATGGCCCTGATCGAGGAACAATTGCCCGACGCGGTGGAACTCATGGTGCGCAGCCTGCGCGTCGGCCATCCGTTCGTTTCGGCCATCAACACCGTCTCGAAAGAGGTTCCCGATCCGCTTGGCACCGAACTGGGCATGATCGCCGACGAGGCCGCCTATGGCCGCGACGTCGCCGACGCGCTGAACGCCATGGCCGAGCGGCTGGACATGCAGGATTTGCGCTTCCTGGCGGTAGCCGTCGGCATTCAGCAGAAATCGGGTGGCAACCTTGCCGAAATCCTCGCCGGTCTGGCCAAGGTGATCCGGGCGCGCTTCAAGCTGTTCCGCCGTGTCAAGGCGATCACCGCCGAGGCGAAGTGGTCGGGCATGTTCCTGTCGTTCTTCCCGATCCTGGCCCTTATCGGCATCAACGTGATGCAGCCCGATTACTACGACGAGGTCATGCAAAGCCCCGCCTTCATCCCCGCCGCCGCCGTTGTTGCGGTGATGCTGGCGGCGAATTTCTTTTTCATGCGCATGATGGTCAACATCAAGGTTTGAGGAGCGTACGGCATGGACCAGATCAATGCCCTGATCACCGAATATCTCGGGCCGCTCGGACCGCTTTTCATCGCCGGGTTCCTTGGCGTGCTGCTGGTGTTGATGGCGCTTCCGGCGGTCCTTCTTCGAAAGAAGGACCCGCTCAGCAAGCTGCGCGACCAGGCCCGCCCCGATGGCATGTCGCCCGAAGCCGCTCGCGCGTTGCGCGTCGGCGGCAAGAACGAAAAGCTCGACAAGTTCGCGCAATTCCTCGAACCGCAGGACCAGGAGGAATACAGCCAGATCCAGATGACCCTGCTGCGCGCGGGCTACCGGTCGAAGGGCGCGGTGCAGACCTTCCATTTCGCGCAATTCGCGCTGGGCATGGGGTTTCTGGCGATCGGCGTGATCTACACCCTCATCATGCCCGATGCGAGCACCCAGAAAACCATCCTGACCGTCCTGATCCCCGGCGCTGTCGGCTATTACCTGCCCAAATACTGGGTGACGAAGCGCGTGCAGAAGCGCGAAGAAGAGATCACCCAGGGCTTTCCGGATGCGCTTGACCTGATGCTGGTCTGCGTCGAGGCGGGCCAGTCTCTCGACCAGGCGATCATCCGCGTGGCCAAGGACATCCGCGCCTCGTTTGCCTCGCTGGCCGATGAATTCGAGATCGTCGCCTACGAGATGAAGGCCGGCAAGGACAAGACACGGGTTCTCAGGGATTTCGGCGAGCGCTGTGGCGTGCAGGATGTCAACAGCTTTGTGACCGTGCTGATCCAGTCGACCACCTTCGGCACCTCGATCGCCGAGGCGCTGCGCGTATATGCCGAGGAAATGCGCGACAAGCGCGTGATGCGGGCCGAGGAAAAGGCCAACAAACTGCCGACGAAACTGACGCTTGGCACGATGCTGTTCTGTTTGCCACCGCTTCTGATCATTCTGATCGGTCCGTCGATCTATGGCATCGCGCAAAATCTCGGCGGTGGCGGGGGGGGCTTCTGACTGGTATGCGGTGGGGCAAGGCGTTTCTGGCAGGGCTATGCATGATCGGTCTGGCCGCGTGTGAACCATCCGCGCGGCTTGATCCGTTGAACGAGGGCCCGGAACCGCCCGAGGACGTGACCGTCCTGCGGGGCGGAGTCGATCCGATGGTCGTGGGTCATCGCCTGATGGAGGCCGGCGAATACCAGCTTGCGCTGCGCAGCTACCTGCGCGCGGCGGGCACACACGGGATGACGCCCGAAACGCTGACCGCGCTTGGCACCGCCAACCTCAGGCTCGGGCGGCTGGGCCAGGCCGAGGATCTTCTGCGCAGCGCCACCCGCGACGGGCCGGATTTTGTCCCGGCATGGAACAACCTTGGCGTCGTACTGATGGAACAGCGCCACTGGGGCGAGGCGCAGCAGGTCTTTCGCCGGGCTTTCGCGCTCGACAGTGGCGAAACCGACTCGATTCGGGAAAACCTGCGCTTGGCTATCGCGCGAATGGAAAATTCCGGTTATAGTCAGGCTACAAACAATGACAGCTTCGACCTGGAGCGTCGTGGCGGGGGGCGGTATGTCCTTCTCTACAGCCAGTGATCGACGCGGCGAGAGCAGTAAGAGGCCGCAGATGCGACCAATGATCCGGATCACGGCGGTGATGTCTGTGGCGCTTGCCTTGGCGGCTTGCGACCAGACGGGCTCTGCCGAAGTAGAGCGCGCGCTTGATGGCGTGAATGTCATCGACGAAACCAACCTCAGTCAGATCATGCTGACCTCGGCTGACCCGGACGAGGCGGTCGCCTATTTCCGCCGGTCCAGTGCCGAGAACCCCGACCGCATCGACCTGCGCCGGGGGCTGGCCAGCAGCCTCGTGCGCGCCGGTCAGTATACGCAAGGTGTCGCGACCTGGCGCGAGGTGGTGGCAAGCGACGAGGCAACGGACGAGGATCGCGTCGAATACGCGGGCGCACTGATCCGCACCAATGACTGGGACGCGGCCGAGGCGCAGCTCGACACCGTGCCGCCGACCCATGAAACCTATCAGCGTTACCGGCTGGAGGCGATGGTTGCCGACAGCAACCGCGAATGGACCCGCGCCGACAGCTTCTACGAAACCGCCGTTGGCCTGACGACGACGCCGGCGGGGGTGCTGAACAACTGGGGCTATTCCAAGCTGACCCGTGGCGATCACGCGGCGGCGGAGCGACTCTTTGCCGAGGCGATCCGCTACGACCCCGACCTCTTCACCGCCAAGAACAACCTCGTTCTGGCGCGCGCCTCGCGCGGGCAATACACCCTGCCGCTGGTCGAGATGACACAAGTGGAACGGGCGCAACTTCTGCACACCATGGCGCTTGCCGCCATCCGGCGCGGCGATGTCGATATCGGGCGCGGCCTGCTGGAAGACGCCATTGACACCAATCCGCAACATTTCGAGGCCGCCGTTCAGGCGCTGCGCACGCTTGAAGCCCAAGGATAATCCGCCATGACCCTTGCCATCGCCCCCATGGAAGCCCTCTGGTTCCTGCCCTTCGTTCTGCCGATCTGCATCTGGGTCGCGCTGTCCGACCTGCGCGAGATGCGCATCCCCAATATCAGCGTTCTGGCGCTGGCGGGCGTGTTTCTTGTCATCGGGCTGGCGCAGGTGGCGCTGGAGGTCATGGCCTTCAGCACATGGTATATGCGCCTCGTGCAACTTGCGGTCGTGCTGCTGGCGGGTTTCGTGGTCTCCTCGCTGGGCCTGGTGGGGGCGGGCGACGCCAAGTTCGCCGCCGCCATGGCGCCGTTCATCGCGCCGGGCGACTACCTGATGTTTCTGGTGCTTTTTGCCGCCATGCTGATCGGATCGTGGCTGACCCATCGCACCGCCGGCATGGTGCCGGCCGTCCGCCGGGCAACGCCGGGCTGGGTCAGTTGGGATCGCGGCAAGCTGTTCCCGATGGGCGTTGCGCTGGCCGGCGCCCTCGTGGTTTACCTCGCACTCGGCGCCATCGGCAGCGGTGTCTGAACGCGCCGGGACCATCGCAACAAGACCACTGGCCGGGGGCGGCACCAGTCAAGAAGGGTCCGACCCGATGAACATGCAAGCTGCCGACGCCACCTCCTTCGCGCCGCCACCGCTGCGCAAGCTGGAGGATACCGGCCTGCAAATGGTGATGATGCGGGATATCCTGCTGAAAACCATCTTCCGCAAGAACATCGAACAAGCGAGTGCCATCGCCGAGGCGATCGCCCTGCCCCTGCCGCTGACACAGGCACTGATCGACACGCTGCGCGAAATGGGCCTGATCCAGGCCATGGGCACGTTGCACGCGACGTCAAGCTCGGAAATGGGCTACCAGTTGACCGACGCCGGCAAGGCGCGCGCGCTCGATGCCCTCTCGCAGTCGGAATATTACGGCGCCATGCCGGTCCCTCTGCAAGCCTACAAGGACCAGACCAAGCGCCAGTCGGTCAGGAATGTGCGCATCACACGGCAGGCGTTGCAGGCCAGCATGGGCCACCTGATCCTGCCCGAAGGCATGATCGACCAGCTTGGCCCCGCCGTCAGTTCCGGCCGCTCGGTGCTGATGTATGGCCCCCCCGGAAACGGCAAATCCTCGATCGCCGAGGGCATTCGCGCCGCCCTTGGCGACTGCATATACGTGCCCCACGCGATTTCATATGCCGGGCAGGTGATCACCCTGTTCGATCCGATCGTGCACACGCCTGTCAAGGCTGAACGGACCGATGTCAGCAGTCTGCGCCACCCGTCAGCGCGCCACGACACCCGCTATATCCTGTGCAAACGGCCAACAGTGATGACCGGGGGCGAATTGACGCTGTCGATGCTCGACCTCAACTACAATGCCATCTCGCGCACCTACCAGGCCAGCCTGCAACTCAAGTCCACCGGAGGCGTCTTCATCGTCGACGACCTTGGCCGGCAGGAAGAGGCGCCACAAGCCCTGATCAACCGCTGGATCGTCCCGATGGAGGCGCAATACGATATCCTCACCCTGCAATCGGGCGAGAAATTCGAGGTGCCCTTCGACACGCTGGTGGTGTTCTCGACCAACTTCCACCCCAATGACTTGTTTGACGGGGCGGCGCTGCGCCGGATCTTCTTCAAGGTCAAGATTGACGGGCCGACGCAGGCGCAGTTCCTCAAGATCCTCGCCATGGTGGCCAAGAAGAAGAAGGTGCCGCTGGACGAGGCATCGCTGTTGCATCTGCTCAAGACAAAATATCCGACCGTCGAGAATCTCTACGCCAACTATCACGCGCCCTTCCTGCTCGATCAGATCATCGCGATCTGCGAATTTGAGGGCATCCCCTACCAGATGCGCCCCGATCTGATCGACCGGGCGTGGGAAAACCTCTTCGTCAAGCAGGAGATGATCGCGCATTGAGGCCCGGGACGGCTTGCAGCGGGGGCGCAAGCCGCGCATCCACGGGCCGCGGTGCGTCATCATGCCGGAGGCATGGCTTCGGCATGGCGGTGCGCAGCGGCCTGCGGCCTTGGACCCGCGCAGAAATCACGCCGCCCGTGGGGCTCTTTCGTCCGAATGCTTGCTGCCCTACCCCGTCAGGCTTTGCAACACCTCGGCCGCCGCCGCATCGGGCGAAATCCGGCCCTCGCCGACAGCGGCGCCAAGCTCGGTCATCAAGGCGCGCATATCGCCATCCCCCCAAAGCCGCGCCAGCAACCCGGCGCGCACTTCCTCTTCGAACCAATGGCGCGCCTGTTCGGCCCGGCGCCCATCCCAATGGCCGGTTTCCTTGCGCCAATCGGCAAGCGCCTGCATCTCGGACCACGCACCCGCCAGCCCCTCCCCGGCCATGGCAGAGACCGGCACCGCCTTTGGAAAGCCATCGGGGTCCTGCGGGCGCTTGCGCAAAAGCCGCAGCGCCCCGGAATAGTCCGATACCGTGCGCAGCGCCGCCGGTTTCAGGTCGCCATCGGCCTTGTTGACAAGGATCAGGTCCGCGATCTCCATGATTCCGCGCTTGACGCCCTGCAACTCGTCGCCACCCGCCGGTGCCAGCAGCAGCACGAAGAGGTCGCACATTTCGGCCACCATGGTTTCGGACTGGCCAACGCCCACGGTTTCCACGATCACCACGTCGAAGCCTGCCGCCTCGCACAGGGCAACCGCCTCGCGGGTGCGCCGTGACACGCCGCCGAGGTGGCTCATCGAGGGCGAGGGGCGGATAAAGGCGTTTGGTTCCCGGCTCAAATGATCCATCCGCGTCTTGTCACCCAGGATCGAGCCGCCCGAGCGCGTCGAACTGGGATCGACCGCCAGCACCGCCACCCTCAACCCTTGGCCCACCAGCATCATGCCAAAGCTCTCGATGAAGGTGGACTTGCCCACCCCCGGCGTGCCCGAAAGTCCGATCCGCAGCGCCTGCCGGCCATGGCCGCGCAACGCCTCCAGCAACGCTGTCGCGTGGGCGCGATGGTCGGCGCGGGTGCTTTCCACCAGCGTCACCGCGCGGGCAAGCGCCCGGCGTTCGCCCGCCACGATGCGGCGGGCCAGATCGTCGGGATTTCGGCTATCGGTCATGGCGGCGCGGTCTCGTTTCCGGGTACTCTTTGCGCCCCGGTTCTGCCCCGCGCTTCGGGGCATTGTCCAGCCCCGCGCCGCGATGTATCCGCAGCATCGTCTTGCTGCGGTTGACCGCGCCGCACCGGCAACGGTTTATGACATGGACCCTGACCACAGATCGGACCCGATCCCGTGACCTGCCTGCCCATCGACCCCGTCCTGCCCGATCTTGTCGCAGCGCTTTCGACCAATGGCCGGGCCGTGTTGCAGGCTCCGCCGGGCGCGGGCAAGACGACGCGGGTGCCGCTGGCGCTGCTGGAGGCCGGCTGTGTGCCCGGCCGCATCCTGATGCTGGAACCCCGCCGCCTCGCCGCCCGCGCCGCCGCAGAACGCATGGCCGAGACGCTGGGCGAAGCGGTCGGCCAGACCATCGGCTACCGGGTGCGCGGCGACAGCAAGGTAGGCAAGGCAACGCGGGTGGAGGTGGTGACCGAGGGCATCCTGACCCGCATGGTGCAGGCCGATCCGGACCTGCCCGGCATCGGCGCGGTGATCTTCGACGAATTCCACGAACGATCCCTCAACGCCGATCTCGGCCTCGCCCTGACATGGGAGGTGCGCGGCGCCCTGCGCGCGGACCTGATGATCCTGGTCATGTCCGCCACGCTCGACGCCGCGCCGGTGGCCGCGTTGCTCGACGCCGCGCCGGTGATCACCTCCGAAGGCAAGGCCTTCCCGGTCGAAACCCGCTGGCGCGGCGCGCCCGCGCGCAAGGAAGACCGGTTCGAGGCGACCATGGCCGCCCTGATCCGGCAGGCACTTGACGAAACGGAGGGCGGCATCCTTGCCTTCCTGCCCGGCGAGGGGGAAATCCGTCGCACTGCCGCCAGCCTTGACGGCCTGCCCGACCACATCACCCTGCACCAGCTTTTCGGCGCCATGCCGCTTGCCGCGCAGCGCGCCGCCCTGCGGCCCGAACCGACAGGCAAGCGCAAGCTGGTGCTCGCCACCGCCATCGCCGAAACCTCGCTGACCATCCCCGACATCCGCGTGGTCGTGGACGGCGGCCGCGCCCGCCGCGCCCGGTTCGATCCCTCGTCAGCCATGTCGCGGCTGGTGACAGAGGCGGTCAGCCGCGCCGAGGCGGATCAGCGCCGGGGCCGCGCCGGCAGGGTCGCCCCCGGCACCTGTTATCGCAACTGGACCAAGGGGGCCGAGGGCGCCCTGCCCGCCTTTCCGCCGGCCGAGATCGAGGCGGCGGATCTTGCAGCCCTCGCCCTCGACCTTGCGCTCTGGGGGGCGGGCGACGGCACCGGCCTTGCCTTTCTCACCCCGCCGCCGGCTGGTGCCCTGGCCGAGGCGCAAGCGCTCCTGCGCGATCTTGGCGCACTCGACGACACCGGCACCGTCACGCCCCACGGCAAGGCACTCTCGGCGGTGCCTCTGCACCCGCGCCTCGCCCATATGCTTGCGTTGGGCGGCAAGGGGGCCGAACGGCTCGCCGCACTTCTTTCCGACCGCGATCCGCTGCGCGACCGGGGCACCGACCTTGCCCTGCGCTTGCGCGCACTCGACGACCCCGGCGCAATGAAGGCCGACCGGGGCGCCATTGCCCGCATCACGCAAGAGGCCGGACGCCTCGCCCGTTTCGCCAAGGGCCCACGCCGCAGCCTCGCCGAACAGGCCGCGCTCGCCTATCCCGACCGCATCGGCCTTCGCCGCAAGGGCGACGCGCCGCGCTACGTGCTGTCGGGCGGCAAGGGCGCGCTGATGCCCGAGGGCGATACGCTGTCCGGTCAGCGCCTGATCGTGGCGACGGACCTTGACGGCAACCCGAGAGAAGCGCGCATAAGGCAGGCCGTGGCGCTGAGCGAGGCGGAGTTGCGCGGCCTCTACGCACCCCGCATCCACTGGGTGCAGCATTGTGACTGGTCGCGCCGCGAACGCCGCGTGCAGGCGCGAGAACAAGAGGTGTTCGGCGCCCTCACCCTGCAAGACCGCGCATGGAAAGACGCCCCGCAAGAGGCGATGACGCAGGCGCTCTTGACCGGCCTCCGCGATCTCGGCCTCGACGTGATGAACTGGACGAAACCGGCCCGCCTGCTGCGCGCGCGCCTGCGCGCATCGGGTCTTGTCGAGACCTCCGACGCGGCGCTGCTGGCCACGCTCGACCGCTGGCTCGCCCCTTACCTCACCAATGAGACCAGCGCCGAGGACCTCAAGCGTTTTGACCCGACCGAGGCGCTGAAATCCCTGCTCGACTGGCCGCAGCACCAAGCCCTCGATCGCCTCGCGCCCGCGCACTGGACCACGCCAATGGGCCGCAGGGCCGCGATCGACTATTCCGGCGACACACCCCAGGTGGCGCTGCGCCTGCAAGAGGTGTTCGGCACCACCGCGCATCCCACCGTCGGGCAGGACCGCCAGCCGCTGCGCATGGTGTTGCTCTCGCCCGCAGGCCGACCGGTTCAGACCACGACCGACCTGCCGGGGTTCTGGCAAGGCAGCTACGCCGATGTGCGCAAGGACATGCGCGCGCGCTACCCCCGCCACCCGTGGCCAGAGGATCCAATCCAGGCCGACCCGACGCTGCGCGCCAAGCCGCGCAAGGGCTGATCTCTTGCGCCCCGGCCCGGCGCATGCAAATGAACGAAGCATGAACGGCCTACCCTTCCCCTTCGCGGGTGAAACCCTTGCCGCCCTGCCCTCCGGCGCGCTCCATTGGCCCGCGCGTGGGCTTTTGTGCGTCTCCGACCTGCACCTTGGAAAAGCCGAGCGCATGGCACGGCGCGGCGGCCCGGTCCTGCCCCCCTTCGAGGCGCGCGAGTCGCTGGATCGGCTTGCGACCGACATCGCCGCGACAGCCCCCGCCACGGTGATTTGCCTTGGCGACAGTTTCGACGACCTTGTGGCCATGCAGGCACTGGAGGCGGGCGCGCGCGACCGCCTCGCCGCGCTGATGGCGGGCCGTCGCTGGATCTGGATCGCCGGCAATCACGACCCGGGCCCGGTGGAGCTTGGCGGCAGCCATGTGGCAGACCACCGAGAGGGCGCGCTCACCTTCCGCCATATCGCCACCGACGCAGGTGGCGAGATCTCCGGCCACTACCACCCCAAGGCGCGGCTTGCCTTGCGCGGGCGCTCCATCACCCGGCGCTGCTTCCTGCGCGACACCATGCGCCTGATCCTGCCCGCCTATGGCACCTATACCGGCGGGCTCTACAGCCACTCCGACACGCTTGCGACGCTGATGGCCCCCGGCGCGCAGGCGATCCTGCTGGCCGATCCGCCGCTCGTCGTGCCGATGCCGCGCTGATCCGACGTTGCGTCGCGGGCCACGCCCCCTTGCAGCCAGCCCGGCAGCAGCGGCAAGCTGCAAGACAAGAGAGGATCGGCATGAACCAACAACGCATCCGCGACAGCTTCGCCAGACAAGGCCTGATGAAGACGCTTGGCGCAACGATCGACGCCATTGCGGAAGGCCGCGTCATCCTCAGCGCTCCGCTCCAGCCTGAAACCTGCCAACAGCACGGCTTTGCCCATGCCGGCCTGACGTTCGCGCTTGGCGACAGCGCAGCGGGTTATTCAGCGCTGACAACCATGCCCGAGGGGGCCGAGGTTCTCACCGCCGAGATGAAGATCAACCTTCTCGCTCCGGCCGACGGCATCCGCCTGATCGCCACAGGCGAGGTCATGAAACCCGGCCGTCGCCTCGTGGTGACCCGTGCCACGGTGGACACCGAATATGACGACGGCCGCCGCAAGACCGTCGCGATCCTGCAAGGCACGATGGTGCCGGTCACTGGTTGACCCCGGCAACAGAACACCGCCAGCTTCACCTTGGCAAATATACCTTGGTGGGTGGGGGGAGGGCGGCGCCCCTCTGCAGCCTGCATCCTGAACAGGCCAAGCGGCAGCGCGCCCTGCCGACCGCCGATGAGCGATAGCGAAGAGGCCCGGATCGACGCGGTCCGAAACCGCGGTGAAACAGCAAGTCACATGCACACGGAGGGACAGCCCGCGCCTCCCTGATGTTCGCTCGTCAGGCGGTCAGCCCCTCGGGTTCTTGCAGCCCGTTCGCCCGGCTGCACGCGGTCAGCGTGTTGGCCAGCAGGCAGGCGATGGTCATCGGTCCGACGCCGCCCGGAACCGGCGTGATCGCGCCGGCGACCTCGACGGCACTGACGAAATCAACATCGCCGACAAGCCTTGTTTTTTCCGGGTTTTCAGGATGTTGAATGCGGTTGATCCCTACGTCGATCACCGTCGCACCGGGCTTGACCCAATCGCCGGGGATCATCTCGGGGCGGCCCACGGCGGCAACCAGAATATCCGCCCCCCGGCACACCGCCGCAAGATCCCTCGTGCGGCTGTGCGCGATGGTCACGGTGCAGCTATCGCCCAGCAAAAGCTGCGCCATCGGCTTGCCCACGATGTTCGACCGCCCCACCACGACCGCGTTCATCCCAGACAGGTTTCCATGGTGCTCGCGCAGCATCATCAGGCAACCGAGCGGCGTGCAGGGCACCATGCTTTTCTGCCCCGTGCCCAGAAGCCCGACGTTGGAGATGTGGAACCCGTCCACGTCCTTCGCCGGATCGATCGCGTTGATCACAAGATCGGAATTCATGTGGCCGGGCAGCGGCAGCTGCACGAGGATGCCATGCACCGCCGGGTCATTGTTCAGCGTGTCGATCAGGGCCAGCAGGTCGGCCTCGCTGGTATCGGCGTCCAGCCTGTGCTCGAAGCTCGCCATCCCGGCCTCGACCGTCTGCTTGCCCTTGGAGCGGACATAGACCTGGCTCGCCGGGTCCTCGCCCACCAGCACCACCGCGAGGCCGGGCGTCACCCCGTGATCCTCCTTCAGTCGCGCGACGTGCCCGGCAACCTGCGCGCGCACCTTTGCTGCAAAGGCCTTTCCGTCGATGATGGTGGCGCTCATGGCTCTCTCCCTTTTTGCCTGCCGTATCAGAACAGCCCTTCGACAAGGCCTTCCTCGTTGATGCGGATGTTCTGTGCCGCAGGGGTCCGCGGCAGGCCCGGCATGGTCATGATCTCGCCGCAGATCACCACGACGAAACCGGCCCCCGCCGACAGCCGCACTTCGCGGACCGGCACCGAGTGACCGGTGGGCGCGCCGCGCCGCTCGGGGTCGGTGGTGAAGGAATACTGGGTCTTGGCCATGCAGACCGGCAGGTTGCCATAGCCCTGATCCTCCCATTCCTTCAACTGGTTGCGGATCTTGGCATCGGCCAGCACCTCGTCGGCGCGGTAGATCGCGGTGGCTACCCGTTCGATTTTCTCAAAGAGGCTCAGGTCGTCGCGGTAGAGCGGCGCAAACTGGCTAATGCCGCTGTCGGCAATCGCGGCCACGCGCGTCGCCAGCTCTTTCGTGCCCTCCGAGCCTTTGGCCCAGTGCTGGCACAGAAACGCTTCGGAGCCTTGGGTTGCGACATAGTCCTTGACCGCCTCGATCTCGGCATCGGTGTCGGTGACGAAATGGTTGATCGCCACCACCACCGGCACGCCGAACTGCTTGATGTTGCCGATATGGCGACCAAGGTTGGCGCAGCCGTTCTTCACCGCGTCTACGTTTTCCGCGCCCAGATCGGCCTTGGCCACGCCGCCGTTCATCTTCATCGCGCGCACGGTGGCGACCAGCACCACGCAATCGGGGGCGAGGCCCGCCTTGCGGCACTTGATGTTCATGAACTTCTCGGCCCCCAGATCAGCGCCGAAGCCCGCCTCGGTAACCACGTAATCGGCCAGTTTCAGCGCCGTGGTGGTGGCGATGACGGAGTTGCAGCCATGCGCGATATTGGCGAACGGACCGCCATGCACGAAGGCGGGGTTGTTTTCCAGCGTCTGCACGAGGTTGGGCTGCATCGCGTCGCGCAGCAGCACGGTCATCGCGCCATCGGCCTTGATGTCGCGCGCATAGATTGGCGTCTTGTCACGGCGTTGGGCGACGATCATGTCGCCAAGGCGGCGTTGCAGGTCGGCAAGATCGTTGGCGAGGCAGAGGATCGCCATCACCTCGGAGGCGACGGTGATATCGAACCCGGTCTGGCGCGGAAAGCCGTTGGCCACCCCGCCAAGCGACGTGACGGTATCGCGCAGCGCCCGGTCGTTCATGTCAAGCACCCGGCGCCACGTCACCCGACGTTCGTCGATCTCCAGCTCATTGCCCCAGTAGATGTGGTTGTCGATCATCGCCGACAGCAGGTTGTGCGCGCTGGTGATGGCGTGGAAATCACCGGTGAAATGCAGGTTCATCTCCTCCATCGGCACGATCTGCGCATACCCGCCACCGGCGGCGCCGCCCTTCATGCCGAAATTGGGGCCGAGGCTGGCCTCGCGGATGCAGATCGCGGCGTTCTTGCCGATGGCGTTCAGCCCGTCGCCAAGGCCGACGGTGGTGGTGGTCTTGCCCTCGCCCGCCGGCGTCGGATTGATCGCCGTCACGAGGATCAGTTTGCCGGTCTCACGGTCCTGAACCGAGTTGATGAACTCCTGGCTGACCTTGGCCTTGTCGTGGCCGTAGGGCAGCAGGTGATCGGACGGAATGCCAAGCTTTTCGCCAATCTCCTGGATCGGGCGCTTGTTCGCTTCGCGGGCGATTTCGATATCGGTCTTGAAGGCCATTTTCATCAGTCCTGTTGGCAGGGGCGGTTTGCTGGACTCACCCTTAGCGAGAATGCCCCGGCCGGACAGGGGCGTTTCCGACCTTTTCGGGGCTTCATCCGCCAATTCCGGTTTCCGATCTGCGGCGCGATGCGTCTTTTTGAACCTTTCGCGCGCAGGCTGCGACCCATGCACATCAAACGCCGCCAATATGCACTGGGGAAACATCATGTCTGCACCCATCGTTCTGATTCATGCCGGTTTCGGCTTCGGTCTCGTCCTCGGGCTGACACTGCTGACTCTGATCTGATCCGCGGCGCGGCCATGCCCGTGCGGTTAGGCCCCTCGTGCGCGCTCCAGATGCGGCCAGACGGGTTGATCGGGGATATGCAGGCGCAACGCATCCCCCACCGACAGTACGCCTTCCCGTTCCACCCACGCCGTCACGCCACGCCGACCTTTCGCCGCCTGCTTGAACGCCTTGCCGTTGCCCGGCCCCTCCGCGTTGATCGGTTTCGCGGGCAGGTGGCAGGGCCGGTTTTCCATATCCACCACCAGCGTCACGCCATCGGCCCCCTGCAAACGCGACGAGGGTGGGACGCGGGTGAAATCGGGAATGCCCTCGATCACCAGGCTGGCACCGGTGAGGGCGGGGTCGAGCCTGTCCACCCCCATGATCCGCGCAATGGCTGCCAGGTCCTCGGCGCTCAGGATCGTGAGTTGCCGCACGTTGCGAATCTCGGTGCCCTTTGGGTGCTGCGACACCACCCGGCTACAGGATGGCCGGGTCAGCCCGGCATGGGTTTCGCCCGCATACCCTGCAAAGCCAAGCGCCATTTGGGCAAGCGGGCGCGAGGGAAGCCCTTCCTCGCGGTCGGGATTGGCCCCCAGCCAGACGATGCGGGCGGCAAACTCGGTGGGCATAAGGGCGGGCATGGCGATCCTCTTTCAGGCTGTGCCGCAGGTGACCCGACGAACGCCCGGTCTGCAAGTCGGAAAACGGCACCGAAACAGGGTGAAATTCTTTTCACGCGTGTTAGGCTCAGACTTGCAAAAACCCGGAGGACCAAGAGATGAATCAGGACGATTTCGTGAAGGCGGCCAAGCAGCAGCTGGAAGGCTGGAACGCCGAGATCAAGAAGATGCAGGCAGAGGCCGAAAAGATGCAGGCGCAAGGGCAGGCCGAGATCAAGTCGCAGTTGGCCCAGATGGAAGAACAGCGCGACAAGATCAGGCAACAGCTTGAACAAGCCGGTGAGGCCAACAAGGCAGCGATGCAGGACATGCAGTCCGGCTTCCAGGAGGCCTGGAATTCCCTTGAGAAAAGCATGAGCGACGCGCGCAAACGCTATTTCGGCGGCTGATCGGCGCTGCTTCGTCACAAGCAAAAGCCCCCGGTGTTTCTGCACCGGGGGCTTTCATTTTTCAACCATAGGCGCCGTGGTCAGTTGGTCGGTTCGGGCTCCATGCCGCCATCGTCCGCCGGTTTCGCCTTGGGCTTCGTCTTGGGAATCGCCGTGATCGAGGCGCTTCCGCCGGTATTGGCATCATCGTCGTCCTCGCCCCGGTTCAGAGGCTCCCCTGCGATCACCTTGGTGATTTCGCTGCCGGTCAACGTCTCGTATTCCAGAAGACCCTGCGCGAGCCGCTCAAGATCATCGTGCTTTTCGGTCAGGATGCGCTTGGCGGTGTGGTAGCCCTCGTCCACCAGCTCCTTGACCTTGTCATCAATGATCTTCTGCGTTGCCGCCGAATGTGAGGAGCCGCCACCATAGGCCCCGAGATAGGACTGTTGTTCGTTGGCGTAGTCCACATATCCAAGCTCTTCCGCGAACCCGAACTGCGTCACCATCGCGCGCGCGATCTTCGATACCTGCTGAATGTCGGAGGCCGCGCCGGAGGTCACGTTTTCAAGCCCGAAGGTCAATTCCTCCGCAACACGCCCCCCCATCGCCATGGCAATCTTGGAGGTGTACTTGGTGTAGGTCACGGACAACTGGTCGCGCTCCGGCAAGCTCAGCACAAGGCCAAGCGCACGGCCGCGCGGGATGATCGTTGCCTTGTGGATCGGGTCGTGCTGCGGAACGTTGAGGCCGACGATGGCGTGCCCGGCCTCGTGGTAGGCGGTCAGCTTCTTTTCGTCCTCGGTCATGACCATCGAACGACGTTCAGCCCCCATCATCACCTTGTCCTTGGCGTTCTCGAAATCCTCCATCGTGACGAAGCGCCGATTGATCCGGGCCGCCATCAGCGCCGCCTCGTTCACCAGGTTGGCAAGATCGGCACCCGAGAATCCTGGGGTGCCGCGCGCGATGATGCGCAGATCCACATCCGGGCCAAGCGGCACTTTTCGCGCATGAACGCCAAGGATCTTTTCGCGCCCCTTGATATCGGGGTTGGGCACCTGCACCTGCCTGTCGAAGCGACCCGGACGCAGCAGCGCGGGGTCGAGCACGTCGGGCCGGTTGGTCGCAGCGACGATGATGATGCCCTCGTTCGCCTCGAACCCGTCCATTTCCACCAAAAGCTGGTTCAGAGTCTGTTCGCGCTCGTCATTGCCGCCGCCATAGCCGACCCCACGCGACCGGCCCACGGCGTCGATCTCGTCGATGAACACGATGCAGGGTGCATTCTTCTTGGCCTGCTCGAACATGTCACGCACGCGGCTCGCACCGACACCGACGAACATTTCCACGAAGTCGGACCCCGAGATGGTGAAGAACGGCACGCCGGCCTCACCGGCGATGGCGCGGGCCAGCAGCGTCTTACCGGTGCCCGGCGGGCCAACCAGCAGAGCGCCTTTCGGAATCTGGCCGCCAAGGCGGCTGAATTTCTGCGGGGTGCGCAGGAATTCAACAATCTCTTCAAGCTCTTCCTTGGCCTCGTCGATGCCGGCGACCTCGTCGAAGGTGACGCGGCCCTGCTTTTCGGTCAGCAGCTTGGCCTTGGACTTGCCAAAGCCCATCGCCCCGCCTTTTCCACCGCCCTGCATCCGGTTCATGAAAAAGATCCAGACACCAATCAGCACCAGGATCGGCAGCCACATCATCAAGCCGGCAATAAAGCCCGACTGTTCCTGCGGGCGCACCTCGATGCGCACATCGCTTTCCCGTAGAATCGGGGTAACATCCACTTCTGCCGGCCGCACCGTTTCGAAGTTGCCCTGACCGGTGGTGAACTGGATCGTTTCACCGTCGATGATCGCCGCACTCACCGACCCGGCTTCCACCCGGTCGATGAAATCGGAATAGGACACGGACCGGGCGTTCATCGTGCTCTGGTTTCCGCTGAACAGGTTGAACAGCGCGAGGATCAACAGAAACAGGATGACCCAGAAGGCGATATTTCTCGCATTGCCCAAGAGTGTTCTCCTTGCATAGGTGCCCGGGGAACATCCGCGCCGGACACTTTTCTAAAATAGGCATGCAGCCCCTGACTTCAATGCGATTTTATCGCCGCGTGGAATCCCGCCGATGCGGCATATTCGCAAGTGATTTCGCCGGTGTTGAACAGATCGGGCGCGGCAAGCAGCCGATCGCCCGCCCAGACACCGGGCCACGACAAAAGCGCCGCATGCGGCAGCAGCGCCGGACGGGCGATCCGTGCAAGGCCCGCCTCGCCCAATGCGCGGATGGTCGCGCCGGGGTGATGCGGCGCCGAGATGCGCCAGCGACCATCCCAGAAAACGCGCCCGTCCGCAGGCACCGCAACACCGTCTACAGCCCTGAATTCCCTTACGATCAAAACCCGGCCCCTGCCCGGCAGAAACCGGCAGCCCTGCAACGTCCCGCCCTGCCCGGCAAGCACGTTGCCCAGCACCCCCGACAGCGACGCCAACCGAGGGCGGTAACGTGCACCAGACAGGCAGGCCAGCCCATGCGCCAGCAGACGCAGGCGGGTTTCCTCTTCCACCCCGGAAAGCCGGTCGCGGTCGAAGATCAGGAGGCCGTGCCGGTCGGTCACGATCGCTTGTGCGACATCGGCGGCGCGGGCGGTCAGCGCCTGTCGTGCCCGCGCCATTGCCTTCGCCGTTTCCGCCAGCCTGCTCGCGTCGATCCCGAACGGCGCAAGTTGCGTCAGCAATCGGCGTACGCGCACCCGGTCGTAGCGCGGGTCGTCATTGGTCGGGTCTTCGATCCAGCGCATCCCTTGCCGCGACAGCCAGATCCGCAGATCGGCCCGCGCCTCGCCCAGCACCGGGCGCAGGATGGCGTCCTGCCCGAAGCGCCCCTCCGCCATGGCGGAAAGCCCGTCCACCCCCGATCCACGCGCCAACCTCATCAGCACGGTTTCGGCCTGGTCGTCGAGCGTATGACCCAGCAGGATCGCGCCGATCCCCTGACGCGCGCAGAATTCGCGCATCAGTCCGTAGCGCGCTTCACGGGCCGCAGCCTGAAGGTTTCCCTTGCCGTCCCATCCAGTCCAACGGAGCGTATCGTGCTGGGCGCCCATGCGCATCGCTTCGCGCGCGACCAACAACGCCTCATCCCCTGCCTCGGGGCGCAATCCGTGATCGACCGTCAGCGCATGGATGCGGCACCCCCGCTCTGCCGCCCATGCGCAGGCCAGCCCAAGCAGCGCCAGCGAATCCCCCCCGCCCGAGACGGCGACGGCAAGGCGATCTGGCGGCTGCCCCGCCAGAAGCCGCGTCATCGTGGCGGCGAAACGAGCCTCAAGGCTCAAGTGCAGCCAAGCCGCGCCATCGTCGCCCGCGCGTCCTCGACAAGGGGCGAGGCCGGATAGCGGCGCTCCACCTCCGCAAGGGTCAGGCAGGCCTCGTCACGCTGGCCAAGCTCGCCCAGGCTGACGCCCAGGCGGTAGAGGCTCTGCGGCGCGCGCGGTGCATCGGGGGCACCGGAAAAGCTGGCAAGGTAAGCCCGCGCCGCCCGGTTCCACGCACCTTGTGCGGCCTCGGCCTCGCCGCGCCAGAAATGCGCCTCGGCACTCAGCGCGCCGCCGGGATAGGTCTGCGTGTAGGCGTCGAACCCGGCCGCGGCGGCGGCGTAATCACCGTCCTGGTAATCGGCCATGGCGGCGTTGAAATCGCTCTGCTCCGCCTCGGCCAGCGACGGGCCAGAGATGCTGGATGTCGTCGGCAGGGTCGAGGGCAGGCCCGACACCGCGCCGCCGCCAAGCGTCGGCGTCTCACCAAGCGAGGCGATATCGCAATCGGCCTCCAGTTCGCACAGGCGAAACTCCAGGTCGCCGATCCGGTTGGTGCCGTCAGACACGAGGGAATCGACGCGCAGTTGCAAGTCCTCGGTGGCGCTGGTCAGGCGGCGCAATTCGCCCTCGATCGCATCCACCCTGTCAATCGTGCCGCCACCGGGAACACCCGTGGGGCTGCCGGTGGTCGACAACTCCGTCCGCAGGCGCTGGATCTCGACCCAGAGCACGGAGAGTTCCTGCCGGATGTCGGCCAGCGTCTGTGCTCGGTCCTGTGCCGGGGCGATCTGCGCCGGCACCGCCAGCAGACAGGCAAGGATCAGCGCGCGCCACATCGCGTCAGGCCCCTGCGCCCGCTTCCAGAACCGTCACCGCACGACGGTTCTGGCGGTAGCAACTTTCGGCAGAACAGATTTCCAGCGGGCGTTCCTTGCCATAACTGACGGTGGTCAGGCGGCTGGCGGAAATCCCTCGCGTGATGAGGTAGTCACGCACCGACGCGGCCCGGCGCGCGCCAAGTGCGAGGTTGTAATCGCGCGTGCCCTGTTCGTCGGCATGGCCTTCGATCACGGCGCGGAATTCCATGTTGCGCAACATCCAGTCGGCCTGCGAATCGAGCACCGCGCGCGCTTCGGCGTTGAGCGTGGACTGGTCCACCTCGAACAGGACACGGTCGCCCACGGTCTCGTTGAAATAGGCGACCGAATTGGGATCCTGTGTCGCGCCCGCCCCGGCGCCCGCGCCACCGCCAAGGCCGCCCCCGGCGCCGAACTGGTTTCCACCACAGGCCGACAGCGCAAGCACCGCGACCAGAAGAGTTGTCTTGAGAAGAATGTTCATGCTGCGTCGTCCTCGATCATGCGTTTTTCTTTGCGTCACTTTACCATGTGGCAGGCGATCTGAACATGCCCCGCAGCTCAGCGCAGAAGCGGTGACCATGCGGGGTCGGACGCCATGCCGGGGGTGGACACCCGTTGCAGGTTGCGCCCGGAGATATCGACCGAGTAGATTGCCGGCGCGCCATCGGCGCCGGCGGTTTCACGGGTGAACATGACCACCCGACCGTTTGGTGCCCATGTCGGCCCCTCGTCAAGGAACGAAGACGTGAGCAGCCGTTCCTCCGAGCCATCGACGCGCATCACCCCGATATGAAAGCGCCCGTCCTGCTGGTTCGTAAACGCGATCATGTCGCCACGCGGCGACCAGACGGGGGTGCCATAGCGACCTTCGTTGCGGCTGATCCGGCGGCCATCGCCGCCGCTTGTCGGTATGATGTAAAGCTGCTGCGTGCCGGAGCGGTCGCTTTCGAAGACGATCTGGCTGCCATCGGGCGAGAAGCTCGGCGCGGTCTCGATCGAGGGCGCATCGGTCAGGCGGCGGCGCTCGCCGGTTTGCAGGTTGAGCACGTAGATATCGGTGTTGCCGCCACGCTCGGCCGAGAAGATCACGCTGCGCCCGTCTGGCGAGAAGCGGGGGCTGAAGCTCATCGTCAGCGTGTCATCTTCCAGCGGGCGGGCGCGCACCGAGGCGAGATCCATGATGTAGATCCGCGGAATGCCGGTTTCATAGCTGGTGTAGAGAATGCTGTCGCCGTCGGGCGAAAAGCGCGGTGCCAGCACCAACGACCGGCTGTCGGTCAGCTGCTGCAGGTTCGCGCCGTCGTAGTCCATGATCGACAATCGCCGCAGTCGGGCATTCTTGGGCCCTTCGAGGGTGACGAACGCGACCCGGCTGTCGAAATAGCCGCTCTCGCCGGTGATCCGCTGATAGACATTGTCGGCCACCCGGTGCGCCATGCGCCGCCAGCTGTCCGGGCTGCCGACGAATTGCAGGCCAGAGCCGAGCGGCTGCTGCGAGACCACATCGAACAGGCGGAACCGCACCACCAGTTGTCCGCCCTCCATAGTGACCGATCCGGTGATCAGCGCCTGCGCGTTGATCGCCTGCCAGTCTTGCCATTGCACCGGGCTGTCGAAGCTGGTGACGCCGGAAATATGGGCCTCGCGCGGCACCTCGCGGAACAGGCCGGTGCCGGTGAGATCGGCGGCGATCACGCGGGTGATGTCGGTGGCAGCATCCTCGGCGGCGCGGCTGCCAGCGATAAACTGCGGCAATGCGAAGGGCAACGGTTCGATCACGCCCTCGGTAATCTCGATGCGCAGCGGGCCGGGGCTTTCCTGCGCTGCCACGGCGGCCGAAAACGCCGCACCGATCGTCGTCAGCAGGGCAAGGATAATCGTCTTGAGCGGACTCATGTTGGCCTGAACTCCTGAAACGGGACGCCTGTTCGCGATAATATGGCTGCCAGTATAACGCAGACAGGCCGGTTCGAAACCCGCTGCGTGGCGGCAAGCACTTGCTCGGCCTGCGGAACGAGGCGGGACCGGGTCATCGCAGTCTCATCCCTTCCGGGTTGAACACCGCCTCGATGTCGCGCCAGCGGTCATAGCTTTCGCCCGGCAGGTCGAAACCGCGACCGCCGCATCGCAGAATCGCACGCCGCGCGGCGTCGTAGGCATAGTCGGCCCCGGCTTCGGTGCCTTCCAGAATCTCGACCAGTCGAATTGATCCGCCAACCGGCGTTCCGTCCCGGTTCAGGCTGAACCCGACCACGACCGTCGTGCGCAACGCCTCTGTCGAGACGGTGCCAAGATTCCAGCAGGCGCCAATGGCAAGCCGCAGCCCGTCGCGCTGCGCGGCCGTCAGCGGCGGCCCGGCGGGCGCGGCGGGCGCCGGATCGGGCGCGGCGGGCGCGGCGGGCGCATCGGTCACGGCCTCCGCGAGGGCGGCATTGATCGCGTCCTCCAGCGGTTCGCGGGTCGAAACGTCCGGCGCCGGGTCCGGCGTCGGGGCCTCTGTCGCGGTGCGCACCGGGCGCGCGGGCGGGCGGACGGACGTGGTCGGCGCCAGCGACGCGGCGGGCGTTTGCGCCTCGGTCACGATCTCGGTCGTGGCCTCCTCGGGCGCGGTCGGCGGCTGCGCGGGGTCCGGCGCGGCAGTCTCGGACGGTTCGGGCCGGGGCGAGACCACGGGCGCGGTATCGACATCGGGCGGCGGCGCCGGTGCCGGGGTCGGCGCGACGCGCGGCGCCTCGACCGGGGCGGGGCTGTCGGAGGCGGCGGCTTCGCGGTCTTCGGCGGGCGGGCTTGGCAGCGCCGCCATGTCGTCCTGCACCTCCGTTTCGGGCGGCGGCATGAGGGCCGCGACATCCGGCTGGCTGTCCGGCGGCGGCGGCGGCACAGGGTCCGGCGGCGCGGCCTGCTGCGGCGCCTCCTCCTCGACCTCGGGGCGTTCCGGCGGCGCGGCGGCCTCGGGCTGCGGCACCGGCTGCGTCGGCTGGTCGACCACCGCTGGCACGGCACCTGGCGCCTCGAACATCGCCTCGAATTGCTGCGGCGAGACGAGGGTCACGCCCGTCACCTCGAATTCCGGCTCCTCGCGGTCAGACAGGAACGACCCACCGACCACGGCCCATAGCAGGATCGCGGCATGGATCCCGCCCGAAGCATAGAGCGCGCGCCGCATCGCCGCCTACCCCTCGTCACCGGCGTCAAGCGCGGGTCCGCCGGACTCCGTCACCAGCCCGATATCGCGGAACCCGCCAGCGTTGAGCGCACCCATCACGCGCATCACGTCCTCGTAGGGAATGGCCCCGTCGGCGCGCAGGAAGATCCGCGGGCTGTCACGCTCAGCGGCGATCGAACGAAGCCGGGTGACAAGCGCGCCCGCCGGCACCTCGGTGGTCTGGATCAGCACCGCGCCTTCGGCCGTCAGGGTGACGGATAGCGGTTCCTCGTCCTGTTCGCCGGGCAGCGCCTCGGCCGCCGTCTCGGGCAGTTCGACCGGCACCCCCACGGTCATCAGCGGCGCCGAGACCATGAACACGATCAGCAGCACCAGCATCACATCGACGAAAGGCGTGACGTTGATTTCCGACATCGTGGCATGGCGCGACCGGCGCCCACCACGCCTGCGCCTGCCGTCGGGCATCTGCCGGAGGCCGCCGCTCATGGTTTACCGGTCCCCGACCGACAGATTACGTGCGAGCATCCGCGCTTCTGGCGATCTTCATGACGGGGCGCCGCGGTTTGGGCCCTGATGCGCGGAATCAACGCCGCAGGCCGCCGTGCATCACCGCACCGCGGCCCGACGCGACGCGGTGTGTTGAGGCAGATGCCGTCATCACAACCGCGCACAACCGCTTGGCAGCGCAACATCGCCCCCCGTAACATTTGCCCGACGTCAACCATCAGTCCAATTGCCGCGACAAAAGGGTGGAAAACTCGTCCGCGAAGCCCTCGTAGATCGCCACCAGCCGGTCGGCATCGGCCGAGAGCTTGTTGTAGAGGATGACGGCGGGAATGGCGGCCAACAGGCCAAGCCCGGTCGCAAGCAAAGCCTCCGCGATGCCCGGCGCCACCACGGCAAGCGAGGTATTGCCCGACATGGCGATTTCCTGGAATGACCGCATGATACCCCAGACGGTGCCGAAAAGCCCGATGAAGGGCGCCGTCGCGCCGGTGGTGGCAAGGAAGTTGAGTCCCGCGGTCAACCGCTCCGCCTCGCGCGTGATGGCCACATCCATCGAGCGGTCGACCCGCTGCTGCACGCCGGGGATGAGCGCGCCATCGTCGCGCAGGGACCGCTGCCATTCCGTCATGCCGGCCACGAACACCCGCTCCGAGGCAGAGCCCGGACGCTCCGCAACCTGTTCGAACAGCTCGTCGAGCGGATCGCCCGACCAGAACGCGGCGTCGAACTGCGCGGCGCGGCGGCGCGACAGCCGGTAGGTGGTGAACTTCTGGAACGCGATCGCCCACACCCAGACCGAGGCGGCGAAAAGCACCACCATCACGATCTTGACGATCAGGCTTGCGCGAAGGAACAGGGCCAGCAGGGTGAAATCCATCTCCTGCGCCATGCTCAGCGTTTCGGTTTCCATGGTCGTCTCTTCCTGTCTGCGCAGCCTCTGGTCGGGCGCCCGTTTATACGCGGCACCTCATTTGGCGACAAAGGTATCAGGAAGGAAGGGCAAACGCCAATGACAACCGCGAAAAGCGGAGTCACCCCGGACCCGGCGCCAGCTTTTGGCGGATCTCCGCCGGAATCCGTGCCGCCCGTCCCGCATCGGTCATGCAAACCACCTGAACGCTGGCCACAAACAGCCGGTCAGCCCCGCGCCAGACGGTTTGCACAAGGTCGAAACTGGCCCCCTTCATGGCGATCAGGTCGGTGGTGATGCTCACCACCTCCTCGAACCGGGCGGGCGCGACGAAGTCGATCTCCATCCGGCGAACGGCGAAGACCAGCCCCTGTTCCGCCTTCAGTGCGGTCTGCGAAATGCCGGCCTCGCGCACCATTTCCGACCGGGCCCGCTCGATGAACCTGAGGTAATTGGCGTGGTAAACGATGCCCGCAAGGTCGGTGTCCTCGTAATAGACGCGGGTTTGGAAACGGTGGGTCATGACGGTCGTCCGATCCGCGCCGCCAGCCGCAGCGCGTGGCTGTCATCGGTGGCGCAGGCGGGCATGGTGGCGTCGTAGCCCGCGCGGATCACCGCCGCGATCTCGGGCTTCAGCACCGCCGGCTGCCCCGGCGCGGCGGCGAGCGGCGCGCCATCCATGAAGGCCGTGTCGGACCACAGCAGGATGGTCTGCACCATCTGCGAAAGCGCGATGGTCTCGGCGGGCACCTTGGCCAGCTCCGCATCGATCCGCACGAAAACGAAAGCCGCCTGAATCGCGCCCTCCGCATCGAAACGGAAGCTGCGATACTGGTTGGCATCGGCCGCGTTCAGCCGCGCCACCGTCCCGGCAAGGTCGGGGATCAGCCGGTCGAGGTTCGGTGTCCCGGTCAGCTCGTCCCAGTCGCGCAGGAAGAACACCATCAGGTTGGCGCCGAGTTCCGGGTCGGTCTCGGCCATCTGGTGCCCGGCAAGGGCCACCACCGCCTCGATCGCGCCTTTCAGGATGCGGACGGTTTCCTCTTCCACCCCGAAAACCACCGGCGCAATCGGCCGCCCCCAGCGGGCAAAGAGGTAGGACCCGTCTGCACGGGTAAACAGGCGGGCGACGGCGTCAGGTTCCATGGCGCCCCTTCAAAGGCTGTGTTCCGCGATCCAGCCCGCGAATACCGGATCATTGGCAGCAGGGCCATAGCGGCGTGCGGGCGCGCCTTGGTCGAAGACGGCAGCCGCGGGGGCACCGTCGGAGATGCGAATGCCCCACGCCCCGGCACTGAGGTTGCAGGCATGCGCCATGCATCCCGCGCCCAGCACCCAATCACCGCGTTGGACGACGCTGTTGGCCGGGCCGATCCGGTTGGCGAGGTCGCGGATCTGATCCTCCGACAGGATGGTCAGAAAGCGGGCGCGCTCGGACGGGTCCTCGAACGGGCGGTAGGGGTGCTGCCCGATCCACCGGGTCGCGTCCGCCCCCGGCCCGGCGGGCGCGGCGGTAAAGGGTTCGGCCCCCGCCGTTGTCGTCATCCCCTGCGCGTCGAAGCGATAGGTCGTGACCTGCTGGCGCAACCCGTCGGCGAAGATATCCATCTCCAGCGCATCGGGCAGAACCCGCAGATCGCGGACCGCGCCCTCGCAAGCGCCGGTTTCGCCCATGATCCGAATCTCGGCCGGCGACACGCGGACTACCGTGATCCCCGGCCCGCACATGTTGCCGCCGTGATGCTGCTGCGCAAGCAGCCAGTCGTGATCGGCCCCCTCCATCCCCCAAGCCCCAAGGATGTCCCAGGTATGGGCCCGGTCGAGCGGCATCATCTGTTCGAGGACTGTCAACTGGCGGGCCCCGATCTCGCCCACCACCTGTGCCGGACCGAACCGGGTTTGCAGCCGATCATGGCTGCCGAACTGCACATCGGCCCCGGCGGACAGCGGAGCGAGGAGAAACGCGAACGCGGGCAGGAAAAGGAAACGGCGCATCTGGCAAACCTTTCAAAAAGAACCTCACGCTATCCTTGCCTCGCTAAGGACGCGGATCAAGCATTCGCCGCGTCCCGCGCCCTAATCGAAGACGCCCGTGACCCGCCCCATCAGCATGAAGGCGCGCACAGTGCGTGTGTCGGACATGAGAGCGATTTCCTCATCCGTGGCGTTCCGCTCGAACTCCACCAGCGTCCGGTCGAACTGACGCAGGAAATGGTGCACCGCGTCGCGAAACACCGGATCCTGCTTCATCCGACCTGCCGCGAGGGCCAGCGACGACCGATCACGAATACCGCCCAGTGCTGAAATGGGCTTGCCCCGTCCGCCTTGCGCGAAACGCCGCCAGATCTCCGGCTTGGCGCGGTCGGGGCGCAGGTCGTCCATGTAGATGCCATCCTGGCTGAGCAGGGTCAGCACGTCCTGGCTGGCGCGGATGAGCTTCTTGGTGGCGGGATCCTTGAGCGCCCGACGCAGGGTGCGGAAGCCTTCCTTGTCATGTTCGTTTTCGGGGAAATTCAGCGCCTTGATGAAATCCGCGATGGAAATCGGGTCGTCCAGCGCCTCGGGCGGGGTGCCGAACAGAAAGCCCGGCTGCGGCGCGGTCTGATCGGCGGCGGGCTGCGGGATGGCGGCACGGTCCTCGGCGGGTTCCCGGGCCTTGCGCAGGCTGGTGAAGGTTGCGGGCGCCGCCGGGTCGGCCTCCTGCGCGGCGACGAGCCGATTGAGCTTGGCGATCAGGTCGGGCTTGATCTCCACCGCGCTGCGCTGTTGCTGCACGATGTAGGCTGCGCGCATCGCGTCGATGGCGCTTTGCAGGCGGGCGGCTTCCTCTCGCATGATGCGGGCGGTCTTGGCCGCCGAGGCGGCAACCCAGATCAGGGCGATCGGCATGAAGATCGCCAGCATCAGCATGGTGATTTCCAGCGGCGAGCCGCCGATTCCGGCGGTTTCCGACAGGCCCGACCAGAAAAAGAACCACAGCACGCCGACCAGCCACGCCCCAGACAGCATCAACGCCACGACCTCCACCGTGGTGATGCGTGGCGTCGTCGTTTCCCGGGAGTAAATCCCGAGGTCGAGCGATGTCGGCTGCTTGTCGTCTGCCATTACCACCAGGTTCCGCGTTCAGGCAGCGACATGGTCCTAGATGTAGGAGATCGTTACGATCTCGTAATCCTTGCTGCCACCGGGGGTCTTCACCTCGACACTGTCACCTTCCTCTTTCCCGATCAAGGCGCGCGCAAGGGGGGAGTTGATGTTGAGCAGCCCCTTTTCGATATTCGCCTCCGGTTCACCCACAATCTGGTAGGTCTTTTCTTCCTCGGTCTCCTCGTCGATCAGGTCCACCGTGGCGCCGAACTTGATCGCACCCGACAGCGTCTTGGGGTCGATGACCTGCGCCCGGCCGATCAAACCTTCCAATTCCTTGATACGGCCCTCGATGAAAGACTGCTTTTCGCGGGCAGAGTGGTATTCGGCGTTTTCCGACAGATCCCCGTGTTCACGCGCCTCTGCGATGGCGGCGATGATCGCGGGCCGATCGACGGAGCGAAGGGTCTTCAGTTCCGCGTCGAGGGCTGCATAGCCCTTGGGGGTCATGGGGGTTTTTTCCATTGGAATAACGCTCTTTGTCCCTGTGCAGATTGGCGTCTCGACGCCCGACGATAGGAAGCCTTTGACCGCAGTTCAACGGCAAAGGCAAAAAAACGGCTTTGACTTTGCGTGCGGCGGGTCAGCTACCGCCGGTAACGCCGATCTCCACGTTGCCCGAAAGGCTGGCCCCTGCGGCGGGGCGCTGTTCGGGGCGGGTCGGCGGCCCTTCGACGCCGCAGGCGGCCAACAGGGCGATGATCATGAGGGCGGGGATCAGACGGGTCATGCGAGGGCCTCCTTCCAGCGGGTGATCTGTGCACGCACCTGTTCGGGCGCGGTGCCACCATAAGACATGCGGGAGGCAACGGAATTGTGCACGCCCAGAACCTGATACACATCGGCGGTGACCTGCGCATTGACGCCCTGCATCTCGGCAAGGCTCAGGTCCGGCAGGTCGCAGCCCTTGTCCTCGGCCAGCTTGACCAGCGCGCCGGTGACGTGGTGGGCATCGCGGAACGGCATGTCGAGCACCCGGACCAGCCAGTCGGCCAGGTCGGTCGCGGTGGAAAAGCCACCGCCCGCCGCAGCCTGAAGGGCGTCACGGTTGGCGGTCATGTCGCGCACCATGCCCTGCATCGCGGCAAGCGCGAGGGCAAGCGTGTCGGCGGCATCGAAGACCTGTTCCTTGTCTTCCTGCATGTCCTTGGAATAGGCCAGCGGCAACCCCTTCATCACCGTCAGAAGCGCCACATTGGCCCCGAGGATGCGACCGATCTTCGCCCGGATCAACTCCGCCGCGTCGGGGTTCTTTTTCTGCGGCATGATCGACGAGCCAGTGGAGAACCGATCCGACAGGGTGACGAAGCGGAACTGCGCCGAGGACCAGATCACCAGTTCTTCGGCCATGCGGGACAGGTGCATCGCGCAGATCGTCGCCGCCGACAGGTATTCCAGCGCGAAATCACGGTCCGACACGGCATCGAGGCTATTGGCCGCCGGCCGGTCGAACCCGAGCGCCTGCGCCGTCATGTGGCGGTCGATCGGAAAGGACGTGCCGGCCAGCGCCGCCGCGCCGAGGGGGCATTCGTTCATGCGCTTGCGGGCATCCCGGAACCGCGACCGGTCGCGCGCGAACATCTCCACATAGGCCATCATGTGATGGCCCCATGTCACCGGCTGCGCCGTTTGCAGGTGGGTGAAGCCCGGCATGACCCAATCCGCCCCGGCCTCCGCCTGGCCAAGCAGCGCCTGCATCAGCGCGGTCAGCCCGTCGATCGCGGTATCCATCTGGTCGCGGACCCACAGTCTGAAATCGGTGGCGACCTGGTCATTGCGGCTGCGCGCGGTGTGCAGGCGACCGGCGGCCTCGCCGACGATTTCCTTCAGCCGCGCCTCCACGTTCATATGAATGTCCTCCAGCGCGGTCGAAAATTCGAAGGTTCCGCCCTCGATCTCTGACAACACCGTGAGCAGGCCTTCCCGGATCGCCCCGGCATCCTTATCACTAAGGATACCCTGTGCCGCCAGCATGGCCGCATGAGCGCGGGAGCCAATGATGTCCTGTTTCGCCAGCCGCTTGTCGAACCCGATGGAGGCGTTTATCGCCTCCATGATAGCGTCTGGTCCGGCGGCAAACCGGCCGCCCCACATTGCGTTCGCGCTCTCGTTCGTCATCGGCCCGCATAACCCCGGAGGAAAGTGAATGTTCCGTCTTCTCAGACTTGCCCCGCTCTACATGGCCTTGTGTCTGGGTGCAAATGCCGTCGCCGCCGAGGGGATGGAGGACCTGCTTGTCGGCGACATGCGCGCGATGGTGCTGCACGACGGCCCGCAGGAGGTGCCCGACGTCACCTTTACCGATGCCGACGGCGCGGAAATGGAGCTCGACGCCTTCGAGGGGCAATACATCGTGCTGAATTTCTGGGCCACCTGGTGCGCCCCCTGCCGCGCGGAAATGCCCTCGCTCGACGCGCTGCAACGGCAATTGGGCAGTGACGATTTTCGCGTCGTTACCATTGCTTCGGGCCGCAACCCGATCCCCGCCATCAACCGGTTTTTCGACGAAATAGGAGTGACAGGGCTGCCGATCTACCTTGACGGGCGCCAGGCGATGTCGCGCGAGATGGGGGTGTTCGGTCTGCCCACCACGGTGGTGCTGAACCCCGACGGACAGGAGATCGGCCGCTTGCGCGGCGATGCCGACTGGGCCAGCGACGAGGCCGTTGCCCTGCTGACCGCGCTGATCGACGGTTAGGCCATCGCCGCTACCTTCGCGTGGCACGGGCAGGTGACAAGGTGGTCGTTGACCATGCCCACGGCCTGCATGAAGGCATAGGTGATCGTCGGGCCGCAGAACTTGAACCCGGCTTTTTTCAGATCTTTCGACAGCCGTTCCGAGGTCGGCGTCGAGGCAGGCAGTTGGTGCGCCGCCGTCCAGCGGTTCTGGACCGGCCGTTCGCCGACATACCCCCACAGGAAATCGGCAAAGCCCCGCTCGGCCTCGATCCTCTGCCACGCCTGGGCGTTGGTGATCGCCGCCTCGATCTTGCCGCGATGGCGCACGATACCGGGGTCTTGCAGCAACCGCGCGACCTCGGCCTCGCCCCATGTGGCGATGAGATCGGGGGCGAACCCGGCGAAGGCGTCGCGGAACGCATCGCGTTTGCGCAGGATGGTGATCCACGCCAGCCCGGCCTGGAACCCGTCGAGAATCAATTTCTCGTAAAGCGCCCGGCTGTCCCATTCCGGCATGCCCCATTCTTCGTCATGATAGGCAAGATATTGAGGGTCCGTTCCCGGCCATGTGCAGCGCCCGTCCGTCATCCCCTTGTCCTCCTTGCAGAAAGCCCGGTCACAAGCCTTTACATCAAACTAGAACAAAATGTGAATGTTCACCACTGATTAACGGCTGCGGCTGCATCTTGGCTGCGTCTGCCAAAGGAGGGTGCCATGCGGGGGCGCGGGAAACGCAAGCTTGTTGACTCGGGTCAGGAAAGCCCGCTCGATTTCGCGGTGCAAAGCCGGGATCGGAACACGCTGACCATGGTGCGCGCGGCGCTCGACCGGGGCGATTGCGTGCTGGCCTACCAGCCGGTCATGCAGGCGGTCGCGCCGCAAACCGTCGCCTTTTACGAGGGGCTGATCCGTATCCTCGACGAAACCGGGAGGGTGATCCCGGCACGGGAATTCATGGGCGCCGTCGAAACGCAGGAACTGGGAAGAGAGATCGACTGCGCCGCGCTGCGCGCCGGATTGCGCGCGCTGAACACCAACCCGACCCTGCGCCTGTCAATCAACATGTCGGCGCGCTCGATTGGCTATCCGAAATGGAAACAGGTGCTGAACCGGGGCCTCGCGGCGGATGACCGAATCGCCGAACGGCTGATCCTTGAAATCACCGAAAGCTCCGCAATGCAGATGCCGGAACTGGTGACGACCTTCATGGGCGAGTTGCAGGAACGGGGAATCACCTTTGCCCTGGACGATTTCGGGGCCGGCTACACCGCTTTCCGCTACCTGCGGGAGTTTTATTTCGACATTGTGAAGATCGACGGGCAATTCGTGCGGAACGTGCATGCCGACCCCAACAACCAGGTGCTGATGGAAGCGCTGATTTCCATCGCCAGCCATTTCGACATGTTCACGGTCGCCGAAACCGTCGAAAGCGGGGAGGAGGCGGCCTGGCTCTCACAGGCCGGAATCGACTGTTTGCAAGGCTATTTCTACGGCGCGCCCAGCCTGACCCCGCCGTGGATGGCAGATGCGAGGGGCAAGGCCGCATCCAGGTAAGGGGCAGACGACATACAACCCATGCGATATCTGCGCCGCAGCATGAGACACGATGTCAGTTGAGTCCAAAGCGCTTGGACGTTAAGCCGAGGTGCAACCGAAGCCTTTGCGAAACGCCAAAATTGGGGCATCCATTCGGTGTGACCAAAGAAACAAAAGGGACCTGACATGACAAATGTCGTCATCGCCTCCGCCGCCCGGACTGCCGTGGGCAGCTTCCTCGGCTCTTATGCCAACACCCCGGCTCATGAACTTGGTGCCGCCATGCTGACCGCGCTGGTCGAACGTGCGGGCGTCGACAAGTCCGAGATTTCCGAGACCATCCTCGGCCAGGTGCTGACCGCCGGTCAGGGCCAGAACCCGGCCCGGCAAGCCCATATTGCCGCCGGTTTCCCGCAGGAAAGCGCCGCCTGGGGCATCAACCAGGTGTGTGGCTCCGGCCTTCGATCCGTCGCCCTCGCCGCGCAGCACATCATGCTCGGCGATGCGGCGATCGTGGCTGCCGGCGGGCAGGAAAGCATGTCGGTGTCGACCCATTGCGCCGCACTGCGCCAAGGCCAGAAGATGGGCGACATGAAATACATTGACACCATGATCAGGGATGGCCTGTGGGACGCGTTCAACGGCTATCACATGGGCCAGACCGCTGAAAACGTCGCCCAGCAATGGCAGATCAGCCGCGAGATGCAGGATGAGTTCGCCGTCGCCAGCCAGAACAAGGCCGAGGCCGCGCAGAAGGCGGGCAAATTCGCTGACGAGATCGTGCCGTTCACCGTCAAGACCCGCAAGGGCGACATCGTGGTCGATGCCGACGAATACATCCGCTACGGCGCCACGATGGAAGCGATGCAGAAACTGCGCCCCGCCTTCATCAAGGACGGCACCGTCACTGCCGCCAACGCCTCCGGCCTCAACGACGGCGCTGCCGGTGCCCTGCTGATGTCCGCCGACGAGGCCGAAAAGCGCGGGATCGAACCCCTGGCGCGCATCGCGTCCTACGCCACCGCCGGGGTCGACCCGTCGATCATGGGCGTCGGGCCGATCTACGCCAGCCGCAAGGCGCTCGAAAAAGCGGGCTGGAAGGTCGAGGATCTCGACCTCGTGGAAGCCAACGAAGCCTTCGCCGCACAGGCCTGTGCCGTGAACAAGGACATGGGCTGGGATCCGGCGATCGTGAACGTGAACGGCGGCGCCATCGCCATCGGCCACCCGATCGGCGCTTCGGGCTCCCGCATCCTGAACACCCTGCTGTTCGAGATGCAGCGCCGTGACGCCAAGAAGGGGCTTGCGACCCTCTGCATCGGTGGCGGCATGGGCGTGGCGCTCTGCGTCGAACGTCCGTAACAATCCCAAGGCAAAGACCCATCGCGGGGGCGCCATCGACGGCGCCCCTTTTTCAAGCGGGGATGCCCAGGGCGGGCAAATATGCAGCGAAACAATGTTGCGCTGAAATACCCGAACGGGTTACAGATTTACAAACACGTTGAACAAGACTGGAGGAAACCCATGGCAAGAGTTGCACTCGTCACCGGCGGCTCGCGCGGTATCGGTGAAGCGATTTCAAAGGCCCTGAAGGCCGATGGCTACACCGTGGCCGCCACCTATGCCGGCAATGACGAAAAGGCCGCCGCCTTCACGGAGGCAACCGGCATCAAGACTTACAAGTGGAACGTCGCCGATTACGAGGCGTCCAAGGCCGGCATCGCGCAGGTCGAGGCCGATCTGGGCCCGATCGACGTGGTCGTCGCCAATGCCGGCATCACCCGCGACGCACCCTTCCACAAGATGACGCCCGAACAGTGGAAAGAGGTGATCGACACCAACCTGACCGGCGTGTTCAACACCGTCCACCCGGTCTGGCCGGGGATGCGCGACCGCAAGTTCGGGCGGATCATCGTGATTTCCTCGATCAACGGCCAGAAGGGCCAGTTCGCACAGGTGAACTACGCTGCAACCAAGGCCGGCGACCTCGGCATCATCAAGTCGCTGGCGCAGGAAGGCGCGCGCGCGGGCATCACCGCCAACGCCGTTTGCCCCGGTTACATCGCCACCGAAATGGTCATGGCGGTGCCGGAAAAGGTGCGCGAATCGATCATCGCCCAGATCCCCGCCGGCCGCCTTGGCGAACCAGAGGAGATCGCACGCTGCGTGGTGTTCCTCGCCTCCGACGACGCGGGCTTCATCAATGGCTCCACCATCTCGGCCAACGGCGCGCAGTTCTTCGTCTGATCAACGCACCGAACCGTGAAAGGCCCAACGAGAAAGGCCCTCGCCAATCACCGGTGAGGGCCTTTTCCGTTATAAAGTCATCCGAACGGGCCGCGCTGCGTCAGCTATCGAGGCGGGCGATCTCTTCCTTGAGGCGCAGTTTCTGTTTCTTCAACTCCTGAATTTCGAGGGCGCTGACCCCCGGACTGCGCTGAATCTCTTCTACCTTGCGAGAGAGGGTTGCGTGTTTCCGCTTGAGTTCCTCGATATGAGAGCCGATCGTCATGCACTGTTCTCCTCTTCGCTGTGTAACGGTTGCGTGACAAGCGAAGCACAGGATTTGAGTCGTGTCACGCAAAGCCTGTGCGGAATTGTCGGAAAGTCGCGGATCGCTGCCGATCAAGCCCATGGCAAGGCGGCCGCGGTGCGCAGGATCTCGCTGGCCTCGGGCGTGTAATCGTCGCGGTCGGCCTCGTGGCACCTGCCCCGGTGCAGCACGAAAGGCGGCAACAGGGTGAACGGTGCCCGCCCCCCCTTGCGGGCGCGCAGGATGACGCGGGTCGCCGCACGGCCGTCGCGCGCCGCCAAAGGGCGGATGCTGATGGACCCGAGCCGGGGCTGAACCGCGACAAGCAGGTCGGGCAGCCGGTCGATGGCCTGGATCACCGTCAGCCAGCCCCTTGGCGCCAGCCGTCGCGCGGCGGTGTCGATCCACAGCCCAAGCGGTGTATCCTCGCGCAACGCCGCCTCGCGCCCCGCATCGCGGGCGGATGTGCCACCACCGGCGGGGTAATAGGGCGGGTTGGCGATGACATGATCGAAGCTGCGCTGCCGCAGGTCTGCTGGCAGGTACGCGATATCGGTGGTGATGATATCCATCGCCCCGCCCGCGTTGCGGCGCGCCAGATCGGCGTAGTCGGCCTGGCGCTCCACCCCCGTGATCCGCAAGCCGGGCACCCGCGCCGCAAGGCACAGCGACGCAACCCCGACACCACAGCCGAGATCCAGCACGCTTTGCCCCGGCCGCGCCTCTACCGCTGCGGCGAGCAGCACCGGATCGGTTGCCGCGCGGTAGCCATGTCGGGGTTGCCACGCAGAGACGCGCCCTTCGAGGAAGGCGTCGCGGGTCAGGTCATCCTCGGCAAACCCCATTCACCGGCGCTCGAACGGAATCTCGTTGTCGCGCAGCACGCGCTCGGCGGCAATCAGATCGTCATCGCGCACCATCATGCGGCGCGGCAAAACGCCTATGGAGCCTTCAAGCACGCTCATATGGACGTCCAGCTCGAACACCTCTATACCCTCGCCCGAAAGAAGCGCAGAGGCGAAGGCAATCACGGTCGGGTCGGTGCTGCGCAGAAGCTCTTTCATAATGGCCTGATAGGCCCGCGACGCCAGAATGTCGAGAGAAGGAAGACCGCCGGGATGAGCCTTGCCGACACCGCCCCCAAACCACATGACCGCCTGCGCGATTACCTTGGCGCGGATATGGAGGCGGTCAACAGCCTCATCCGCACCCGTATGGCATCAGAGCACGCGCCGCGCATTCCGGAAGTCACCGCGCATCTGGTCGAGGCGGGTGGCAAGCGCATCCGGCCGCTGATGACACTGGCCGCCGCGCGGTTGTGCGGCTACGCGGACAAGGATCACCAAAAGCTGGCTGCTACGGTGGAGTTCATCCACACTGCCACGCTGTTGCATGACGACGTGGTCGATGAAAGCGACAGACGGCGCGGGCGACCGACTGCAAACCTGTTGTGGGACAACAAATCCTCGGTTCTGGTGGGTGATTACCTGTTCTCGCGCGCGTTTCAGTTGATGGTGGAATGCGGATCGTTTCGGGTGCTGGATATCCTGTCCAATGCCTCGGCCACGATTGCCGAGGGCGAGGTGCTGCAACTGACCGCAGCGCAGGATTTGCGCACCGATGAGGGCATTTACCGGCAGGTAATCCGGGGCAAGACCGCGGCCCTGTTCGAGGCCGCAACCGAGGTCGGCGGCGTGATTGCTGCGGCACCGGAGGTGCAGGTGGCGGCCTTGGCGCGCTATGGTGATGCGCTTGGCATGAGTTTCCAGATGGTCGATGACCTTCTGGATTACGGTGGCGCGGCGGGTGACATGGGCAAGAACACCGGCGACGATTTCCGCGAGCGCAAACTGACCCTGCCGGTGATCAAGGCGGTGGCGAAAGCCGATGACGCAGAACGAAGATTCTGGATCCGCACAATCGAGAAGGGACGCCAGGAAGAGGGCGATCTCGATCATGCGCTGACGCTTTTGCGCAGGCATGGCACGTTGGAAGAGACGCGGGAAGAGGCGCTTTGCTACCGCGACGCGGCACGCGCGGCGCTTGCCGATCTGCCGGATCATCCGTTGCGCGATATGCTGGCCGACCTGGCGGATTTCGTTGTTGAGCGGGTCAACTGAGCCCGGTCAACAGGTCAGCAGAGGCGTCGCCTTGACCCACCAGTCGGGGTGCGCCGCGCTGATGGACGCGGCGGCGAACTCGGCCGCCCGTGCCGTTTCGAACAACCCGAAGCAGGTGGCGCCGGAGCCGCTCATCCGCGCCAAAGGCGTGTCTTCGCGTTGCAAGGCACCAAGCGCCGTCTCGATCGCGGGTGCGACCGCTATTGCTGACGCCTCCAGATCGTTGCGCTGCCGCGACAGCCAGTCGATGAACGACCTGAAATCCACCCAGTCGGGCGCCCCCATGGCAGGATTTTCCTTGCGCGACAGCCCCTCGAACACCGCCCCGGTGGGCACCGTCACACGCGGATTGACCAGAACGGCGTATAGCGGCGGCAAGGACGGCACATCCGACAGCACCTCGCCGATGCCGGCCATCCGTTGTGGCGCGCCTGTCAGGCATACCGGCACATCCGCGCCGAGCGTCAGGATCTCGTCCAGCGGCGGCAGCGGCACGCCCCAAAGCCGTGACAACGCCCGCAATGCGGCGGCGGCATCGGCCGAACCGCCGCCAAGCCCTGCCGCGTGAGGCAGCGCCTTTTCCAGCATGATCCGCGCGCCCTGCCCCGGTGCCAGTATTGCAGCGGCCCGCAAAACGAGGTTTTCCGGCCCCGGCGGCACCCCGGTCGCCAAGTCGCCACTGATCGACAGCGCAAGCTCATCCGACAGTTCGACAGCAAGCCTGTCCCCAATCGCCGCGAACACAACCAGGGAGTCGAGCAGGTGGTATCCATCCGTCCTTTGCCCCGTCACATGCAGGGCAAGGTTGACCTTCGCCGGGGCGCTTTCCCCGATCAAGGGGCGACGCCCCCACCGGCCTCCTGTGACAGCACCACGTCGAGACCGAACTCCAGCTTGGCGCGGATGCGCTCCGCCTCCGCCGGTTCCGCGTCGAAGGACAGGGCGCGGCTCCATTGGAACTCTGCCTCACGATAGCGGCCGACCATCCAGTAAACGTCGCCAAGATGGTCGTTGACGATGGAATCGTTCGGCTCAAGCTCCACCGCGCGTTCCATCGGCGCCACGGCCTCCTCGTAGCGGCCGAGCCGGTAAAAAACCCAGCCGAGCGAATCGACGATGTAGCCGCTGGTTGGCCGTGCGGCGACGGCACGCTGGATCATGCCAAGCGCCTCGTCGAGGTTACGGTTCTGTTCGACCAGAGAATACCCCAGATAATTCAGAACATTGGGTTGATCGGGCGCAAGCGTCAGGGCATGACGGAAATCGGCCTCCGCCTCTTCCCACTGGTCGGACCGCTCGTAGCTGATGCCCCGTGAATAGAACAGGAACCAGTGGCGCGCCTGATCCCGGTCGATGCGGGTGACAGCATTGGTATAGGCCGCCGCCGCCGCCTCGAACCGGTCCTCGCGGCGCAGCACGTCGCCAAGCGCGGTATGAACGGCGGCCAAGTCGGAGTAGTCGCGCGACAGCGCGCGCAGCACCTCGATCGCGGCGTCCACGTTGCCAAGCTGGTAAAGCGCCTCGGATCGGCCGATCTCCGCGTCGACGAAAAGCGGGCTTCGGCGAGGCACAAGCTCATAGGCATCAACCGCCATGCCGTATTGCCCCGCCTCCGACAGGATATCGCCGGCCAGCAGCACGGCCTCCACGTGATCGGGGTCGACGGCATGCGCGGCGCGGGCATAGACCAGCGGCAGGTTGGTGCCCGCCTCGGTGCCAAGCGCGCGGGAGAGGGAAAAGAACACCTCGGCCATGCCCTGCCCCGGCGTCAGCACGAAATCGTAGGGCCGAGTGGGATCGGCCGCGATCTGGTCACGCAGGTCGAACAGCGCCTGGTTCGCCCCGCGGGTCAGCGCAGTGTCAAGCAACTGTAGCGCATCCTCGGACCGGTCGAGCTGCACGAGGACCTGCGCATGTGCCTGCACGCCGCGCGCACTGACCTGCAACGGGCCATAGACCTCGCCCGAAAAAATCGCGTCCGCCCCTTCAAAATCACCAACCGAGGCGCGCGCGAGCGCAAGATGATAGGGCACCAGCCCGGCCAGCGGGCTGTTCACGTCGATCATGGCCTCGAAGCTTTGCGTGGCGCGCGTCATGTCGCCCTCGGAAAGATGCAGCCATGCCTCCAAAAGCGGATCAATCAGCGGACCCGCCCCGGTGCGGGCCGCCGCCGCCGCGCCTGCGCCAGCGTAATCTTCGTCACGCACCCGGACGACCTGCTGCACGAGATTGGCGAAATCCCGTTCCTCGGCCCGCTCCGGCACCCGTTCCGCGTAGGCCGCCGCCTGCGTCCAGTCGCCAATCGCGGCGAGCGCCAGCAAGACATCGCCAAGCACGGTTTCGTTTTCGGGATCGGCCCGCAGCACACGCTGAAACTGAACGGCGGCCTCGCGGTGATCCCCGGCAATGGCGGCGTTGCGCGCGGCCAGGTAGGCCCCGGCCAGCCCGGTTTCAATCGGCACGGAAATTTGTGCCGCCACCGGGGTCGACAGCCCCAATCCGATGATCAGCGCAAGACGGGAAAGGGTTCGCATAGACATCTCCTGCTCGGTCCTTTTCAGAGATTAGGTCGCGCCCCCCCCGGACGCAATGCGGGGTGCCCGCTGGACGCCCCGATTCCCGTGTCCTGTCGGCGAAGTGATCACATGTTGGGGTAGTTCGGCCCGTCCCCGCCCTGCGGCGTGACCCAGGTGATGTTCTGACTGGGGTCCTTGATATCGCAGGTCTTGCAGTGGACGCAGTTCTGGAAATTGATCACGAACTGCTTTTCACCCGCCTTTTCCACGATCTCGTAGACGCCCGCCGGGCAATAGCGCTGCGCCGGCTCGGCGTATCGCGGCAGGTTGACCTTGATCGGGACGCTGGCGTCTTTCAGATGCAGGTGCGGCGGCTGGCTTTCCTCGTGGTTGGTCATCGAGAAACTGACATTGGTCAGCCGGTCAAAGCTGAGCTTGCCGTCAGGCTTTGGATAGTCGATGACCTTATGCTTGCTGGCCGGTTCGGTGGCCTCGGCATCGGTCTTGCCGTGTTTCATCGTGCCGAACAGAGACAGGCCGAAAAGGCTGTTGGTCCACATATCGAACCCGCCGAAAACCAGCGAGGCCGACAGCCCCCATTTCGACCACATCGGCTTGACGTTGCGCACCTTCTTCAGGTCCTTTCCGATCGGGCCGCTGCGCACCTCCGCCTCGTAGGCGGTCAACTCGTCCGAAGACCGGCCCGTCTTGATGGCCGCGTGCGCAGCCTCCGCTGCCGCCTTGCCCGAGAGCATGGCGTTATGGTTGCCCTTGATACGCGGCACATTGATCATGCCGACCGAGCAGCCCAGAAGCGCGACACCGGGCGCTACCATCTTCGGCATCGACTGGTAACCGCCCTCGGTGATCGCGCGCGCACCGTAAGCCACGCGCTTGCCGCCCTTCAGAAGGTCAGCCACCATCGGGTGATGCTTGAACCGCTGGAATTCCATGTAAGGAAAGAGGTGCGGGTTGCGGTAGTTCAGGTGCACCACGAAGCCGATATAGACCTGGTTGTTGTCCCCATGATAGATGAACGACCCGCCTCCGGCGTTCTTGCCAAGCGGCCAGCCCATGGTGTGGGTGACCGTGCCCGCGCGGTGCTTGTCGGGGTCGATTTCCCAGATTTCCTTCATGCCGAGGCCGAATTTCTGCGGCTCGTGCCCCTGCGACAGGTCATATCGGGCAATGACCTCTTTCGCCAGCGACCCGCGCACGCCCTCCGACAGGAAAACGTATTTGCCGTAAAGCTCCATCCCCGGTTCGGTATTCGGGCCAATCGACCCGTCGGGTTCCAGCCCGAAGACGCCGGCCACGACGCCCTTGACCGCGCCGTTTTCGTCATAGACCAATTCCGAGCAGGCCATGCCGGGGAAGATTTCCACCCCCATCTCCTCGGCCTGTTCGGCCATCCAGCGGCAGACATTGCCCATGCTGACAATGTAACTGCCGTGGTTATTCAACAGCGGCGGCATCGGAAAATTGGGCACCCTCATCTGCCCGGCCGCACCGAGGATGTAGAAGTTGTCCCCTGTCACAGGCACGCTCACCGGCGCGCCACGGTCTTTCCAGTCGGGGATCAGCGCATCAAGCCCACAAGGGTCCAGCACCGCGCCCGACAGGATATGCGCCCCCACTTCGCTGCCCTTTTCCAGCACCACGACGCTGAGATCGGGATCAAGCTGTTTCAGCCGGATCGCGGCAGACAGACCAGCCGGTCCCGCCCCCACGATCACAACGTCATAGTCCATCGATTCGCGTTCGATCTCTACCATTCCCGTCATCCCTTCCGCTCGGCGCCGTGGGCGCGTCTGGCTGCTACCCATTTCGTCCAGATCGGGGTAACGCGGGCCGCTGCGTGCGTCAATTGCGACGCAACATCACTTTGCCCGCCCGCGTCGCGGACTAACTGTGTTGTGAGGCTCGTCTACCAAGCGCACACGAAAGGGATCTGCCATGACCGTCACCCGCCTGCTGTTCGCAGCCCTGGCCGTTCTGGGCAGCATCCTGCCGATGCGCTACTTCCTGGCGTGGTTCGGCGAAAACGGCTTCACGATCATGGGCATGGTCGACGCATGGCACACCAATGCCGCGACATCCGGCCTCGTCTGGGATCTGACCATCGCCGCGGTCGCCCTGACGCTGTGGGTGCTGATCGAGGTTGTGCGCGACCGTAAATGGTGGGGGCTTCTGGCTATCCCGGCGACCTTCTGCATCGGGGTCAGTTGTGGGTTGCCGCTTTACCTCGCGCTGCGGCCCGCGCCGGTCAGCTATCGCGGAAGGCCCGGTTGAAATAATCGGTCAAGGGGCGCAACAGGTAGGCCAGAGGAGACTGGTCGCGGGTGCGAATGAACGCCTCGACCGGCATGCCCGGCAACAGGGTTTCATCGCCAAGACGCGCGATTTCGCCCTCGTTGAGCAGGATTTCCGCCTCGTAATAGCTGGTGCCCGACGTCTCGTCGACGAAGGCATCGGCAGAGACCTGCCGCACCCGGCCAAAGAGATCGGGTGACGTGCGCGTGTCAAAAGCCGGAAAGCGCAGCGTCACGTCTTGCCCGACGAAAACCTCGTCGATATTGTTGGGCGCGATGCGGGTGGAAATCACAAGCGGGCGATCCTGCGGTACAAGGAACAGAACCGGCTCCGCCGCCCGCACCACCGCGCGCGGGCCGGTAACGGCAAGCCCGTAGACCACCCCGGTGACCGGCGCGCGCATTTCCATCCGATCCAGTTGCCGGGTCAGGGTTTCGACCCGTTCGGAGAGTTCGGCCAGTTGCACACGCACCTCGCGCAGTTCGGCGATCGCCGCTTCCCGCCGCCCGGTTTCAAGTTGCAGGATCGACATCTCGATCTCGGTGATCCGCCCCTCGGACTCGGCGGTGCTGGCATCCAGTTCCCCGATCGACCCCAGAAGCCGCGCGCTTTCACGCCGCAGGGTCAGCCCGCGCGCCGTTTCGACAAGCCCCCGGTCGATCAGATCCTGCACATTGACCAGTTCGGCCTGCACAAGATCGCGCTGCTCGACAAGCGCCGCACGTTGCGCGGCGATACCTCGGATCTGCGCGCGGATCTGGTCGGTGCGGCGCGACAGCTGATCCGTTTCCTGCACCAGGGTTTCGGACCGCGCGGCGAACAGGTTGCGCTGCCCCTCCAGCACCTCGGCAAGATCGGGATTGGCTTCGGCGGCGGCAAGCAGGTCGTCGGGGAAGGCGATCTGCGTTTCAAGATCCCTCTCCGCCTCCAGGCGCGCCTGCCGCGCGCGCCATTCGTTCATCTGCGCAATGGCGACCGACAGCTGTGAGGCGACATCGGACGGGTCGAGACGCATCAGGATATCGCCCGCCTCGACCAGCTGCCCCTCGACCACGTCGAGCGTCTGCACCACGCCGCCTTCGGGGTGCTGGACGGCCTGGCGATTCTGGTCGACCTCTATCTGACCCGAGGCGATGACCGCCCCGGCGATGTTCGACAGCGCCGCCCAGGCCCCGAAACCGCCGACAAGGACGACAAGCGTGATCATGCCCAGAAGCATCGGCCGGCGCACCGACCATGGCTTTTGCGGCTCCGCCATCAACTGACCCCTCCGCCAATGGCCGAGGGGCGGGTCGCGCTGACGACCTGATCGGCGTTTTGCAGCACCTTGCGCAGCACCTCGTCACGCGGGCCGAACAGGCGCGCGGTGCCGTTTTCCAACACCAGCAGCATGTCGCATTCGCGGATCGCGGCGGGTCGGTGCGCCATGATCAGCACCGCGTGCCCGGCCTCCTTGGTGGCGCGGATCGCCCGGTTGAGCGCCTCCGCCCCGTCGTTGTCGAGATTGGAGTTCGGTTCATCGAGCACCAGAAGCACCGGATCGCCGTAAAGCGCCCGCGCCAGCCCGATCCGCTGCAACTGGCCGCCCGAAAGGCGGTTCACGCCAGAATTCATCGGTGTGTCATAGCCCTGGCTCTGGCTGCGGATCAGCGCATCGGCATCGGCACGCCTTGCGGCCTCGACCACTTTTTCCGGGTCTGGGGCGGCCTCCAGCCGGGCGATGTTCTCGGCCAGCGTGCCGTCGAACAGGGTCACGCTTTGCGGCAGGTAGCCGATCAACTGGCCCAGCGTGTCGGGTTCGTATTGACCAAGCGTGGCGCCATCGAGACGGATTTGCCCGGCAGCGGGCGGCCAGACCCCGGTCAGCGCCTTGGCGAGCGTGGACTTGCCCGCGCCGGAGGGGCCGATAACCCCGACCGCCTGGCCCGGCTGCACCTTGAACGTGACGCCGCGCAACGTCGGCTGGTCATGACCGGGCGGCACCACGGCCAGTTGGTTGACCTCCAGTCGCGCGCTCGGCCGCGGCAGTGGCAGGCGCTTTAGGTCCGGTTTTTCCGCTGCCAGAAGCTCTTGCAATCGGCGCCAGCCGTCCCGCGCGCGCGCCACCAGTTGCCATTGCCCGATGGCCAGTTCCACCGGTGCAAGCGCCCGGCCCATCAGGATCGACCCCGCGATCATCGCGCCCGCCGTCATTTCATTCTGAAGCACCAGGTAGGCACCGAGCCCGAGGATCGCCGATTGCAGGAACAGCCGCAATGTCTTGGTCAGGGTGCTGAAACCGCCAACCTGATCCGACGCCGCGATCCCCTGCCCAAGCGCCTCGCCGCGCAGAACCCGCCAGCGGGCAAGCGCCCGGCCTTGCATGCCAAGACTGCGCACCAGTTCCGATTCGGATTGCAGGCGCCCGGCCATCCGGTCAGCCTTGAGCGTGGCGGTATTCGCCTTGGCCAGCGGGCCGCTGGATCGGATCTGGTTGAGCACAGTGATCAGAACAAGCGCCGCCCCCCCGGCAAGCGCCAGCCAGCCAAGCCATGGGTGGAAGACGAAAATGGCCAGAAGAAAGAGCGGCGTCCACGGCAGATCGAACACGGCCAGGAAGACCGGCGAGGACAACAGCCGCTGGATCGCCTCCAGATCCATCAGGCCGGTCTGCTGCTGCCCGGTGCGTCCGGCGCGCGCCAGCGTGGCGCGAAACACCCGCTCATCCAGCCCGTCCTGAAAGCGCGCCCCGATTCGCGCAGCGACCCGGCCACGGGCATAATCAAGCAAGCCCATCATCAGGAACAGAAACGAGACCAGCAGCGACAGCGCCAGCAATGTTTCTTCCGACCGGCTGCCCAGAACCCGGTCATAGACCTGCAACATGAACAGCGGGCCGGTCAGCATCAGCGCGTTGGTAAACATGCTGAACAGGAAAACAGCCCATAACAGCGCGCGGTTCGCAGACCGCGCCTGTTTCAGCTCATTCCCCGGCGCGCCCCGGGTTGCAGTGGATTTCGTTGTCATTCTGTCCCATGCTCCGACCTTGTGCCGGTGATTCTGCTGCGCCGCCATAATGACCCGTCCGCAACATCGGTTACCAATCCGGTCGCCAATGTCCGATCAGGTCTGGCGCATGCCATTGAATTCCTGTTTGAGCCCATAATGTAAACACACTACGAAAACCTTGAAGAGATTGCCATTGTCCCCAGTTCTCCGTCCCCGCCTTCACCTTGCCCTCGCTGCGGTCGCGCTGACGGCGCTTGCCGCCTGCGGCCCGGCCACCCTGCCACCGGCGGGCGTGGTGAACGATCCCGACGAGCAGGCCAACCGCGCGATGCATGATTTCAACGTCGGCGTTGACCGCGCGATCGTGCGGCCCGTGTCGCTTGGCTACGGACAGGTTGTTCCGGAACCGCTGCGCATTGGGCTGCGCAATGCGTCCTCGAACCTCGATCAGCCGCTTTACGTAGTGAACAACGTCCTCCAGTTGCGCCTTCAGGATGCCTTGCAGAACACGTTCCGCTTCCTCGTGAATTCCACCTTCGGGCTTGGCGGGCTGCTGGACCCGGCCACCGATATGGGCATTTTCGCGGCGGACACGGATTTCGGCGAGACCATGCATGTCTGGGGCATTTCGGAAGGGGGATATGTGGTTCTGCCTGTGCTCGGCCCCTCGACCAGCCGCGATACGGTTGGCCTGCTGGTGGACACGGCGATGAACCCGACGCGGCTGGCGTTCAGCACCCCCGAAAGCGATTACATCACCGGGCTTTCGGTCACGGACGGGCTGAACACCCGATACGAACTCGGGAATGAGATCGACAGGGTCTATTACGACAGCCCCGATGGCTACCGGCAGGCACGCATTCTTTACCTGCAAAATCGCCGCTTCGAATTGCGCAACGGCGGCGCGGTGGATTACCTTGATCCCTATGCAGAGTCGCAGGAAGCCCCCTACCTTGACCCCTATGAGGACCCTTATGCGCAATAACACCGGACTATCGCGCCGCGTTTTCCTGAGCCTCGCCGCCGCGTTTGCGGCCGCCGCGATTCAGCCGACGCGGATATGGGCAACGATGACCATGGACGCCGCCACCAATGTCGTCGCCCGGCTGGTGGGTGAGCTTTACACAGTGATCAATTCGGGCCGGCCGGAAGCGCAGATGTATAGCGAATTCGAAGACCTGCTCGACCGATACGCCGACATGCCGATCATCGCGCAATCGGTTCTCGGGGCGGATTGGCGGCGCGCCAGCGACGGGCAGCGGCGCACGTTCGTCAATGTCTTCAAGGCCTATATCTCCCGCAAATACGGCAGCCGGTTTCGGGATCTGGTCGGTGGCAGGATCGAGGTGGAGGGCTCCCGCACGATCCGCAGTTTCTTCGAAGTGACTTCGGTTGCCCATTTGCGGGGCGAGGCGCCGTTCGAAATCGTATGGCTGGTTTCTGACGGATCCGGCGAGGCGCGGATCTTCAACCTGATCATCGAGGGGATCAACCTGCGCACCACCGAGGCCGAAGAAGTCGGTGCGCTGCTCGACCGAAACCGGGGCGACATCGACGCGATGATCGCGGACCTGCGCAACGCGAGCTGACCGGCCTTGCCATCCGGGTTGGGGCTGGCATATCTGGCCGACCCGTTTGGCAACCGGAGGCCGCGCCTTGACCCTGACGACAGCCCCTGCCTACCGGCATGAACTCGACGGCCTGCGCGCCGTCGCGGTGCTGGCCGTGCTGGGCTACCACGCGGGCTATAACGACTTTTCCGGTGGCTTCATGGGCGTGGACGTGTTCCTGACCCTGTCGGGCTACCTGATCACGCAGCAGATCGGCACGGCCCTGTCGGAGAGACGTTTTCACGTTGGCAGGTTCTGGCTGCGGCGGGTGCGGCGATTGTTGCCCGCGATGCTGCCGGTGCTGGGCCTTGCCCTCGCCTCGGCGCTGATCCTGAAGGGTCAGGGAGCCTTCGAAGCCTTTGCCCGTCATTTCCTGAGCGCGGGCCTGTTCTATTCCAACTACCAGTTCCTGTCCGAGGCCGATTACTTCGCCCGCGCCAGCGACACCAACCTCTTGCTGCATACATGGTCGCTGTCGCTGGAATGGCAGTTCTACCTTGTCACGCCGGTTGTGCTGCTGGCGACCCATCGCCTTGGACGGGCAGTCATGGCCGGGGCGTTGCTGGCGCTTGGCGTCGCATCGCTGATCCTTGCCGAGGCGCTGATCGGCGCGGGCCGGTCGGACTGGGCCTTTTACGGCGTTCTGCCGCGCTACTGGGAGTTTGCCGCCGGTGGGCTGATCGCCCTGTTACCGCCCGTGCTGCCGCGTCTGCCAGCCGCCGGGATCATGTTTCGCGCGCTTGGGCTTGGCTGCGTGCTCTGGGCGATCTTCGGCTATGAAGGTCAGGCATTTCCGGGGCTCGGCGCGGGCTGGGCCGTGGCCGGCACCGGCCTGGTCCTTGCCGCGCCAAGACAGGCACGCGACCCTGTCCGCTGGCTGCTGGAGCGGCGCGCGTTGCAATGGGTCGGCCTGCGGTCCTACGCGATCTACCTCGTCCACTGGCCGCTCTTCGTGACCGTGACGCCGACGAACATGAACGATTCCGAAGGTCCATTGTCGGTTGCCTTGCTGGTCAGCCTCGGTCTTGGCCACATGATCTATCGCTACGTGGAAACCCCGGTCCGAACCGGCGCCCGGTTTCTCGCGCCGGCCGCGATCCTGCGTCATGGCGGCGGGGCGTTGGCCATCATCGCCCTGATCGGAATCGCCCTGCCGACCGGGGCGATCACCGCTTTGCGGGAGGCGCTACCGCTCTCGGGCCTGCGCGCCACGATGGACGAGATCGACACGGCGCGGGCGGGCTATCTCGACCTCATGACGCAGTTCAATGCCAACGAATTGGCGCATGTTCACCTGTGCAGCCTCGACACGATCCGAGGACCGCAGGCCTCGGTCGCCTGCCTGACCGATCCCTCCGTTCCGCTGGAGGCCGTGCTGCTGATCGGCGACAGCCACGGACGCGACGCGGTGATCGCCCTGTCACGAGCCTTCCCGGCGCAGGATTTCGTGATGCTGCACCAGTCGTCCTGCGTGCCGGCGACTTATGTGCGGGGGCGCTCGCTTTGCTTTGACGGATTGGAGGAGGTGTTGGCAGAGCTTGCCGCGCAAGACCGGCGCCCCCGCGTGATCCTTGCCGCACGTTGGTGGCAAGGCGAGCATCTGAACACGCAGGCCACGCTCGACACCCTGGCCGCCCTCGGCGCGTCGGTCCTGATGATCGGCCCCGGCCCGACCTTCAACGCGCAGATCGAAAGCCTCGCCCTGCAAGCGGCCCTGTCCGGCCCCACCCCGGACGCCTTGCCACCGCAAGGGGCACAGCACTTCGCCTTCGACGTGGCAGCGGTCAACGCCGATCTGCGGCGCATGGCACGTGAGGCCGCCGTGGGCTACGTCGACCGCTTCGCGCTGCTCTGCGACCCGGACGGTGCCTGCCCGGTCAGCGACGGCGCCCCGCTCTACTGGGACGACCAACACCTCAGCCCGCGCGGCCTCGGCATTTTCGCCGACCGCCTTGCCGAGGAGCCGACCACCGCCGCGTTCCTCGCGCGTTAGTTGCGGTCCGCGCCAAGCAGCCCGAGAACCTCCATCAGGATCTGTTCGGCAATGTCGGGCCGGCGCCCCGGCGCTTCCACGACGGCCTCGACCGGGCGCGCCTCCTCCTCCGGGTCGATCATCGGCAGCGGGCGCGGCGGGATGCCCTCGTGGATCGTTTCCATCGTCTGGCGCCAGATCTCTGCCGGCAGTCCGCCGCCGGTCACGCCCGTCAGCGGACGGTTGTCGTCGTAGCCCATCCAGACGCCCGCCACGTAATCGGCAGTAAAGCCGATGAACCACGCATCGCGGACCGAGGTCGTGGTGCCGGTCTTGCCGGCCACGGGCCGGTCGGGCAACTGCGCCCGGCGGCCGGTGCCGTTGGCCACGACCTGCGCCATCATGTAGGTCAGTTGCCGCGCCGCGAATTCGGACACGACCCGCTCTCGGATGCCGCCGCCCTGACCCATCATCGGCGCATCGTCACCCACCAGCCGCAGGTCAACGAGGCCGTAAGGCGCCACCGCCGAGCCGCCGTTCAGAATGCCCGAATAGGCCCCCGTCATCTCGATCAACGTGCTTTCGGACGCCCCAAGCGCAAGGGCCGGACCAAGCGCGAGGTCGCTCTCGATCCCGAAATCGCCGGCAACCCTGCGCACCAGGTCGCGCCCGACCGCCTCGCTCAGCCGCACGGCGGGGGTGTTGAGCGAGGCGCGCAGCGCCTCGGTCAGCGTCACCATGCCGTAAAACTCGCCGGTATAGTTGCGCGGACTATAGGCACCGGAGCCGGGCACGTCGATGGTCAGCGGCGCATCCTCGATCAGGTCGTCGAAGCGCCAGCCGAGGTCGAGCGCGGTGGCGTAGACGAAGGGCTTGAAGGCCGACCCCGTTTGCCGCATCGCCATCGTTGCCCGGTTGAACAGACTCGGTCCGGACTGCCGCCCGCCGACCATCGCGCGCACTGCGCCATCCGACGACATCACGATGATCGCGGCCTCGGCCTCTGATCCTTCGCGCACCTGGTTGGCGAAGACATCGTCCATCGCCGCCTCTGCCGCCGCCTGCATCAGCGGGTCGAAGGTGGTGCGCAGGATCACGTCCTCGGTCGTGTCGCGCAGCAGGAAATCGGGCCCCTGCGTCATCACCCAGTCGGCGAAATAGTCGCCGACATTGGCCGCCGCCGCCTCCGACAGGGTGGCCGGGTTGGTGCGCGCCTCCGCTGCTTCGGTCGCGGTCAGGTAGCCCTGCTCCTCCATCAGGCCGATCACGACCGCCGCCCGTTCCTGCGAACGCTCAAGGTTCGCGGTCGGCGCGTAGCGCGTCGGCGCGGTCAGAAGCCCGGCGAGGATCGCCGCCTCGGACGGGCTGGCATTGGACGCGGAATGGCCGAAGTAACGCTGCGTCGCGGCCTCCACCCCGTAGGCACCCGCCCCCATGTAAGCGCGGTTGAGATAAATGGTCAGGATTTCCTGCTTGCTGTAGCGCAGTTCCATCGCCAGTGAAAACGGCACCTCCTGGATCTTGCGCCAGAGGCTGCCACGCCGGCAATCGGCCTCGTATTCGGCCTCGCTTGCCCATTCCTCGGGGTCATAAGCCACGCCAAGGCACAACAGCTTGGCGACCTGCTGGGTGATCGTCGATCCGCCATGCCCTTCCAGTGGGCCACGTCCCTCGCGCAGGTTGATGCGAACGGCCGAGGCGATGCCTCGGAACGAAATGCCGACATGACGGAAGAAACGCCGGTCTTCGGTTGCGACGATGGCGTTCACCACATCCGGATCAGCCGTTTCGGTGTCTATCAGGCCACCATATTGCGACCCGCGCCACGCGAACACGTTTCCATCCCGATCCAGCAGAGTGACCGACCCGCGCGAGCGTCCGTCAACCAGTTCATTGGCATCGGGCAGGGTGCTGTAGAGATATCCGGTCGCGCCCGCGAAGATCAGCAGCAGCACCAGCGTCGCCCGCCATAAAAAACCGAAAACGATGCGCCGGATCAGGCGGAAGAGCGCGCCGATCGCGCCAGGCACACCGCCCCGCCGGCGACGCTGCGGGGTCTTGCGGCGAGGCGTGCGCCCGGATCGTTTCGCCACCCCAGTCGCGGTCTTTCGCGGTGTCGCGGGCGCAGCATTCCTGCGGTCCGCGACAAGCCTGCGGCCCCCGCCCGACCCGCGGCCGCCCCTGTTTCTCGATGCGCTCATGCCTGTTCCTGCCTGTTTCGGGCCAACATAAGCGAAACCGAGTCGTTTGTGGAGGGCGATCGCAATATCGCTGCAACGCAGAAACGCCCATAAATTAAGCGTTTGTTATGAATTGTGCAAAAATTTTGCAATTCGCCCTGTGACACCCCGGTGAACACCCCGCGTCGCGTTGCCCTTGCCCGGCTAACGGCCTGCATTGGCGACGTCAGGGTCGTCACGCCCCAAAACAACGGAAGGGTAACACCGTGAAACTGATCATTGCAGCAATCAAGCCGTTCAAGCTGGAGGAGGTCCGCGAAGCGCTGACCTCTATCGGCGTGCGCGGCATGATGGTGACCGAGATCAAGGGCTTCGGCTCCCAGTCCGGTCACACGGAAATCTATCGCGGCGCCGAATACGCCGTGAACTTCGTCCCCAAGGTGAAGCTCGAGATCGTTGTCGCCTCATCCATGGCCGATCAGGTCGTGGACACGATCCAGTCGACCGCCAGGACCGACAAGATCGGCGACGGCAAGATCTTCGTTCTCGATGTCGCCTCCGCCACACGTGTGCGTACCGGTGAAACCAATGAAGACGCGCTTTAAGGCCCGTTTCCCGACAAAGGACAGAAATCCGATGAAAACCAAGTTCCTGATTCCGCTTGCCGCCGTGGCCGCCTTTGCGCTGCCCGCGATGGCCGTCGCACAGGAGGCCGAGTCCGCCGCGCCGTCCTTCGATGTGATCGGCCCCTATATCATGACCACCCTGCTGTTCTGCATGGCCGGCTTCCTCGTCTTCTTCATGGCGGCAGGCTTCGCCATGCTGGAAGGCGGGCTTGTGCGATCCAAGAACGTCACGATGCAGATGACCAAGAATATCGCCCTCTTCTCGGTCGCTGCGATCATGTACTGGCTGATGGGGTTCAACCTGATGTATCCGGCGGACTGGGTCATTGCGGATTGGGTCGGTCCCTTCTTCAGCCAGACCGTTCTGGACCCGGTCGGCGTGGCGGCTGCCGATGCCGACCTCGGCTATGCCTCCATCGGCTCCGACTTCTTCTTCCAGCTTGTGTTCGTGGGCGCCACCGCCTCCATCGTGTCCGGTGCCCTGGCCGAGCGGATCAAGCTGTGGCCCTTCCTTGCCTTCGTGGTCGTGCTGACCGGTGTGCTTTACCCGATCTCTGGCTCCTGGCAGTGGGGCGCAGGCTGGCTGTCGCAGGCTGGCTTCTCTGACTTCGCCGGGTCTACCGTCGTGCACTCCGTCGGTGGCTGGGCAGCCGTTGCCGGCGTCATCGTGCTGGGCCCGCGCCTGGGCAAGTATGGCAAGGACGGCAAGGTCAACCCGATCCCCGGCTCGAACCTCGCCCTTGCGACGCTTGGCACGTTCATCCTGTGGCTGGGCTGGTTCGGCTTCAACGGCGGCTCGCAGCTTGCCATGGGCACCGTAGGCGATGTCTCTGACGTCAGCCGTATCTTCGCCAACACCAACATGGCCGCTGCCTCCGGTGCGGTGACCGCGCTGATCGTGACGCAGTTGTTGTATGGCAAGGTCGACCTGACCATGGTGCTGAACGGCGCGCTTGCCGGCCTCGTGTCGATCACCGCCGAGCCTTTGGCCCCCACCCTGTTCGGGGCGCTCTGGATCGGTGCGATCGGTGGCCTGATCGTGGTCTTCGCAGTGCCGATGCTGGACAAGTTCAAGATCGACGACGTGGTGGGCGCCATTCCGGTGCACCTTTTCGCCGGGATCTGGGGCACCATCGCGGTGGTATTCTACAACGGCGAAGCAAGTCTTGGCACGCAACTGCTGGGGATCGCGGCCTATGGTGTCTTCACCTTCGTCGGCTCGCTGATCGTGTGGTACATCCTCAAGATGGTCGTGGGTATCCGCGTCAGCGAAGAGGAAGAGATGATCGGCCTCGACAAGTCGGAACTGGGCATGGAGGCCTACCCGGAATTCGCCAAAGGGTAAGGACAAGTCCTGCCGCCGCCTCCTCCCTCCTCAAGCGGCGGCAGGGTCTTATCCGGAAAACGGCGCCTTGACGGGCGTCGTTTTTCTTTTGCCCATGGATTCAAAAAGAAACCCCCGCCGGGCAGGGCCGCGGCGGGGGTTGGACACCGATAGAGGAGTCGCTCAGATCTCGCCTTCGATCCAGCTTTGGAGGGCGGCTTTCGGGGCTGCGCCGATCTTGTTCGACACGACCTCGCCGTTCTTGAACAGGAAAAGCGCCGGGATGCCGCGCACGCCAAGCTCCATCGGGGAGGTCGGGTTTTCGTCGACGTTGATCTTTACGACCTTGATCTTGCCCGACATTTCCGCTGCAATCTCTTCAAGCGCGGGGCCGATCTGACGGCAGGGGCCGCACCATTCAGCCCAGAAGTCGACGACAACGGGGATATCGGATTGTTTGACTTCGGCGTCAAATGTTGCGTCGGTGACGGCGGTGGTGGCCATATCTAGCCCTCCTGATAAGCGTGTGTGATACGTCAAGGTCGGAACGTAAGCAGCACAATGGACAAGGTCAAGCAGGTGCCGCCCGTCCCCGCGATCATGTGATGACCAGAAAAAGCCCGTGAATCCTGTGCGCAGGCGGCGCGCGCCCGTTCGATGAGGTGCGCGTTCACCGCCGGACAGAAGAGACCCGATGACGACAGGGAGACGTCTTCGGACTCTGGTGCAAGCCGCGCGATGACAGAACCAACCGCCCGCTCAGCCAGCGGTCTCTGGGGTCAATCGGGGTCTGGCTCCGCCCGGGTCAGCGCGGCGGCCACCAGGTCGCCGGGCAGCGGCATCAGCCGGGCGGCGCGGGTCCACAGGAGGGCGGTCTCGACCTGCCGGTCGGGATAGATCGCGGCCAGCATCTCGGCGTAGGCACCCATCTGGCGCAGCAATCCCTCAGGCACCGCGCCGACGCTTTCCGGCACCACCGCGTTGGACTTGAAATCCACCGCCAGCACCCGGTCTGGTGTAACCAGCAGCCGGTCTATGGTGCCCAGAAGCGGCCGGCCGAGGGTGGGCGAGGGCGCGGTCAACGTGACCTCGGCCAGCGCGTCGGGCGCAAAGATCGGCATCAGCACGGGTGTGGTCAGGCAGGCTGCGGCCTCGTCGAGCAGGGGGGTCAGGTCGTCCTCCGGCACCTCCCCCTCGGCGGCGAGGATACCCGCTGCCGCCGCGCGCCAGCCCCGTTCGGGGATCGCGGGCAGGTGTTCGAGCAGCAGGTGCACCCGGCGGCCGCGGCGCTTGGCGGCGTCCTCTGACAGCCCCTCGCCCGGCAGCGCCTTGGCCCCGCCAAGCCGCGATGGCGAGAGCGGCTTGGGCGCGCGCGGTACAACCATGGGGCGGGGGTGGATCCAGCCCGGCACGGGGGTGTCGGGCAGCGGCGGCTTGGCCGGCGGCACCGGCGACCAATCGCCGGATTCGAGCCGCAGCCCCGGCCCTACCGGGGTTTGCAACGGCGCAGCACCACAATCGCGCGCGGCAGATTCGATAAAGGGATGCCAGCCGGTCATACCGCCGGACTCGACCTTGCCCGCGGCGCAGATGATCAGCCAGCTTTCCGCGCGCGTCATGGCAACATAGAGCAGACGGTTGCGCTCTTCGTCCCCGCGCGCCTCGTGTTCAGCAAAAAGCGGCTGCATCAGCGGCGGGCTGTCAGCCTTCGCGCCAGCCCAGAGGACCGGTCCATCCCCATCGCACAGCAACTTTGGCGCCTGGTGGTTGCGCTGCCGGGCGGCGGTGTCGGGCAGGATCACCACCGGCGCCTCCAGCCCCTTCGCGCCGTGCACGGACATCACGCGGATGCGGTCGCCGGCGCTGCCCGGATCGCGCTTGATTTGCACGTCGTCGGCCTGAAGCCAGCCGGTAAAGCCGGTCAGGCTCGGCACGTCCAGCCGCTCATAGGCCATCGCCTGCGCCAGCATCGCGTCGATGCCATCCTCGGCCTCGGACCCCATGCGCGCCAGCAGCCGCCGCCGCCCGCCATGGCGGATCAGCACCCGTTCCAGCAATTCATAGGGGCGAAGGAAATCGGCCTTGCCGCGCAGGTCGTCCAGCATGGCGAGGGTTTCCGGCGCGCTGTCGCGGCGGGCTTGCAGCGCGCGCCACAGCGTCGCCTTGCCGCGCCCGTGGGCAAGATCGTGCAGCGCCGGTTCCGACCAGCCGAACAACGGTGAGCGCAGAACGGCGGCCAGCGACAGGTCGTCGGCGGGCGTTGCGAGGAAGGACATCAGCGCGGTCAGGTCCTTGACCGCCAGTTCGGCGGCAAGGCGCATCCGGTCGGCGCCCGCAATGGGCAGGCCGCGTTCCTTGATCGCGGCGATGAGTTCGTGAAACAAATCGGACCGGCGCTGCACGAGGATCAGGATATCGCCGGGGGTGACAGCGCGGCGCACGCCCTCATGCAGGATCGGGGTGCCATCGTCCACCATGCGCGCGATTTCAGCCGCCACGGCACGGGCCAGCACCACCGCCGGGTGGTCGTCGGACAGAAGATCGACGGGATCGTGCCAATCGGGCTTTTCCTGTTTCTCGGGCGGCGCCACCACCGGCCAGACATCGACGCGTCCGGCCAGGTCATGCTTGAAGGCGATGTGTGATACGTCATCGCCCACGCCCGCCTGCGACGGCCCGGCGAAAACCGTGTCGACCACCCGCAGGATCGGCGGGGCGGAGCGGAACGAATGCATCAGCAGGCACTCCTGGAACGGGCTTCCGGCCTGATCGAGGCGGATCTGAAAATGGTCGCGCATCCGGTCGAACCCGTCGGGATCGGCCCCTTGGAAAGAATAGATCGACTGTTTCTTGTCGCCCACAACGAAGATCGTGCGCAGCAGGGTGTCGCGGGCGCCTGCCCCGGCGGCGAATTCCTCGGCCAGCCGTTTCACGATATCCCATTGCGGCGGCGAGGTGTCCTGCGCTTCGTCCACCAGAATGTGGTCGATACCGCCATCGAGGCGAAAGAGCACCCATTGCGCCACCGCACTGTCGGACAGAAGGCGGCGGGTGGCGAGGATCAGGTCGTCGAAATCGAGCCAGCCGCGCGCCGTCTTGGCCGCGTCATAGGCAGGCAGGAAAGCAGCGGCGAAGGCATGCAACGCAGCGGACTTGTCGGCGGTTTGCAGGGCACGGCGCAGCGGGCGGGCCGCCTCGACGCGCAGCATGAGGGCCTCGAGCGGCTCATGAATGGCCGCCATCTTCGCCCAGATCGGCTTGGTCGGGAAGGCACCGACCTTGGCGGTGTCGGGGTTGGTCTTGGCCCCCGATCCGATCAGGAAAACCTCCTCCAGCAGGGCGACATCGGCAAGGCCGGGGCTGTCCCAGTTGATCTGGTTCAAGCGGGTCAGGTTGGCGTTCTGGTTGCGGTTGGCCGGGTCGAGGTGTTGGCGCACGACATGGCACACGTCGCGTTCACCGCCCTCGAAGACATGCCCGATAAGGTCATCCGCCGTGTAGCCCCTCGGCAGGTCGAACAGGGCGAGGAGATCATCGCGGGCAAGCGGGATTTCCAGCGCCTCGCGTTTCGACAGAAGCGCGCGGATCAGCGGCATCGGATCGTCGCCCGAGATATGAGCGGCGAGCATATCGACGGCATCGCGCCCCGTGCCATCCGCCATCGCGTCGAGCACATCCTCGCACAAAAGCGCCTGCGCGCGTTCGTCCATCTCGGTGAAATCGGGGGCGACGCGGGCCTCCAGCGGGAAGCGGCGCAGCACGGCGGAACAGAAGCTGTGGATGGTCTGGATCTTTAGCCCGCCGGGCGTCTCGATCGCACGGGCGAAAAGCGCGCGGGCATGCGGCAACAGCGCGTCCGGGATATCTGCCTCCGGCAGGCCGAGGCGCAACAGGTCGGCGCGCAGGTCGGCATCCGGGGCCATCGCCCATTCGCCAAGCCGTTTGAACAGCCGGTTCTGCATCTCGGACGCGGCGGCCTTGGTGTAGGTCAGGCAGAGGATTCGCTCCGGTGGGGTTTCTTGTAGAAGAAGCCGCGCCACGCGATCGGTCAATACCCGCGTCTTGCCGCTGCCCGCATTTGCCGAAAGCCAGGTCGAGGACTCGGGCTTGGCGGCGACAACCTGCGCGCGGGTGGCATCGTCGAAATCCGGTATCATTGGCCGACCCTCACGATCACGGGAGTCTGCGTTTCATCCCATTCCCCGAACCGGGCGAGGTGATCGTAATCGCCTTCGAATGTCACCTGCTCCATCGCGCGGCGGGACGGGAAGCCGTTGGCCTCGTCAAGGTAGTGTGCGAGCAAGTCACCAAACCCGGCGGTGATCTCCGCGATCTCGGCTTGGGTCACGGCGTGCGGCATGATCTTGCCGCCGGCACCGAGCCCGATATAGGCGATGTGCGTTGCCTGCCATGTCTCACCGAACGCGCCAAGGCCGGCCATCGCGGCCTCCAGCCAGAGCTGCTTGTTAAAGGCTTTTTCCTGGTCCGGGCTTGGCGGGGCACCGGTTTTGTAATCGTATATAAGAACCTGTCCGTCCGGGGTCATGTCGATGCGGTCCGCCGTGCCGCGCAGTTTGAAACCGGGCGCGCCGATTTCTGCCTCGCCATACGCCTCCAGCTTCAGGGGGCGGGCGACCTGCCGCCGCGCGTGTTCCGTCGCCACGAACCAGCCCGCGACCCGCGCGATACGCGCCCGCCACATGCGCCGCGCGGCCGGCCACGGGGCCTTTTCCTCCAGCACCTCGTCGGCAATGCGCAATAGCAGCGCCTCGGCATTTTCGGGCAGGCTGTCCCATGTCGCCCGCAAGAAGCGGCGCAACACATCATGCAGCACGGTGCCGCGCAACGGCGCGTCGGGGCTTTGGCGCAGCGGGTCGATCGGCTTGATATCGAGCACCTTGCGGGCGTAGACCCAGTAGGGATCGCGGATCAGCTTTTCGACCTGCGTCACCGACAGGCTGTCAGGGCGCTGAGCGGCGGGTGGGGCCGGCGCGGGGCGGGTTGCGGGCGGCACCGCGTCAGCCTCGTCCAGACGCGCCGCCCAACCCAGCCAGTCCTGCCCGCGCGCGCGCATCGCCTTGAGCGCGGCGGCACTTTCGGGGCTCGCCCCCTGCATCAGGTTAACGATCCGGTTGAGCCAGCGCGAAGGCACGGTTTCGGTTTCCGCGTCGCGCCGCGCGCGGCAAAGCCAGACCTCAGCCCCAGTTACAGATTGCTGGAAATCATGCGCCGACAGGCCGATCACCCGGTCAGGCAGGCGCAACCCGGCCCTGTCGCGCATCTTGCGGTTGAGCCACGGATCCGGCCCCGGCGGGGCGGGCCATGTGCCTTCGTTCAGACCCGCGAGGATCACCAGATCGGCCCCCTGCACCCGCGCCTCCAGCGTGCCCCAGATCATGATATCCGATTGCAGCCCATATTGCGTTCGCGCCTCTTCGCCCTGCAAAAGCGCGGCGAGGAAATCACGGTATTCGGCCGCCGTCATCATGCCGCCATGCGCAGCCTCATCCACAAGCGATTGCAGGACACGTTCAGCTACCTCGCCCTCGGTCTTCTGCCACAGGGCGCCTGTCCCATCGACCCCCGGACCGGCGGCAAGGCGTCGCGTCGCCCCGAGATGCGCGGCGACATGCTCGGCCAGCGGGCGCGCGCCCGGCGCGTGAAGGTCCAGCACCGCGTCGGCAACCCAGGTGGCCCAGGCCACCGCCCCCGGGTCGGTATCGCGTTTCGCGGCCCAGTCGGCGAGGCCCGTGCGGGTCGGGAAGGGCAGCTTGCCGCGCAGGCATTGCAATTCCAGATCGCGCGCCCGGCGCAGGTGGTCGACGCGATCGTCGCGGGCGGAATGGGTCAGCGGATGCTTGAGCAGGACCAGCAGCGCCTCCGCCGTCAGCTTTTCCGACAAGGCCCCGGCGACGTGCAGCAAAAGCCGCCCCGGCGCGGTCTGCGACAGCGGTTCACCGGCGGAGTCGTCGGGCACGATGCGCCAGCGATCCAGCGCCGCTGTCACCTGCCGGTTCAGCGTCCGGTCGGGGCAGATCAACGCCGCGCGCAGGCCCTCCTCGGCGGCGCGCTTGAGGCGCAGGGCGATGGTCGCGGCCTCCAGTTGCGGGGTGTCGGCCTCGATCAGCGTCAGCCCCTCTGCGGCGGCCGCGACACCGGTCAGGCCCGGCCCCTCCGCCAGCCACTGATCGGTGACCGGCGCAGGCCGCAGCGCAAGTGAAATCAAACGGTTGCGGGCCGGGTTGGCAGGCTGTTCGCGCCCCCACGGTTCAATATCGGCAGGGTGCATATCGACCCGTTCGGCAAAGCGGGCAAAGCGGAACTGCGGGTGATCCTCACCCCCAGAAAGCGCCAGACCGTCGCGCTGCAACAGCTTGTCCCAGACACCGCGCGGCTGATCGAAATCAAGCCCCGGCAGCACCACCGCGCCCTGCGGCAAACCGGCCACCGCCTGCATGAAGCGCGCCGTCGGCCCGCGTGACCCGGTCGAGCCCGCCACGATCACCGGATGGTCGGGCGGGCTCTCGGCCCAGCGCACCGCCAGCCGGCCCACCGCCGCCGATTGCCGCGCCTCGGTCGCCATGGGATCTGCGCTGCCCGCGAAATGCGGCGCGACGATGGACAGGAACGCCTGCGTGCGCTGCCAATGGGTGGCATGGTCGCCCACGTCGAGCGCCGCGATATCTTCGGGCGTCACGCCCTCCTCCTGCATCTCCGCCATCAGTGCGGCAAGGCTGTCAGAGAGGCCGTAAAGCGAGGATCGGGGTGCCAAGGCCGGTTCCCGATCCAAGAGCGCCGCGACGAGTTGCGACAGTTGCAGCCTCAGGCGCAGAGGCGGGATCGGCGGCGGCAGATCGGCCATGTCGGGGCGCGTGGCAAGGTCTGTCACCAGCCGGATCCGGGGCAGGAACCCGGCGCCGCGATCCGCGTAAAGCGCGCGCAACCGGCGCTGCGTGCGGGCGGTGTTGACGTAGATTTCCACCCGCGCCAGCGCCTCGGGCGGCTGACCGAGCAGCCGGTTTTCGATACCGGTGACAAGGGCGGTGGAAAAATCGACGCCAAGCGGGGTGGCGTAGACGCGGGGGGGTGGGCCGGTTTCAAACATCACCGGCCTCGCACAGCATCGCTTCGGCCAGAGCGATGCCGCCGGGGTGGCCCACATCGGCCCAGCGCCCGGCATGCAGCGTGCCAGCCATGCGGCCGCGTTTCATCGCCGCGCGCCAGACCTCGTGCAGCGAAAACGGCCCGTCGGGCGTGCCCTCGAACACCGCCGCCTTCACGATCTGCGCGCCGGTATAGACCGGCCCGGCGGGATCGAGCGCCAGCCGTCCGGTGGCGTCCATCTTGAAATCACCCGCCCCTTGCCGCCCGACGGCGCGGGCGCGCGGCACCAGCAGGGCAAGAATATCCATACGGTCGGGGGTCCACATGGCGGCAAGGTGGCGCAAGGCATTCGGCCCTGTCCAGACCGCATCGGCGTTCAGGGTGAAGAAACTGTCCGAGTCAAGCAGCGGCAAGGCGTGGCGAATGCCGCCGCCGGAGTCGAGGATCTGCACCTGTTCCTCGCTGAAGGCGACATCGCGCATCGGCGCAAGATGGGCGCGCATCTGATCGGCGCGATAATGCCCGTTGACGACGATCCGCGTGGCCCCGCCCTCGCGCGCCTGCGTCAGCGCGTGGTCGATCAGCGGCCGCCCCGCGACCTCGATCAGCGGCTTGGGCCGGTCCTTGGTCAGCGACCCCATGCGGGTGCCGAACCCGGCGGCAAGGATCATGCAGGCGGTTGGCGTCATGGCGCGATCCTGTCCATCAGCCGGGCCATGACGCAACGCAGGTCGGCAAGTGCGGGATGCAACAGCGCCGTGCTGACATGGCTGTGGACGCGCGGCAAATAAGTGAGGTAGCCGGGTTTGCCCCGGTCCCGTGCAAGGCGGCGAAAAACGCCCAGAATGCGCAGGTTGCGCTGAAACGACAGGGCTGCGCTTTGCGCCGCGAAGTGCGCCGGATCAAGGCCGAGCGCGCCGAGGTAGCGTGCGGTCATGGCCTGCGCGATATCGCCGGGCACGTCGCGGCGGGCATCATGGATGAACGACACGAGGTCATAGCCCGGCGGCGCCAGCACCGCATCCTGAAAATCCAGCAGACCGACGCGGGCGAGGCCAGCGCGACCCGGTAACCAGATCAGGTTCTCGGCATGAACGTCACGCAGCGCAGGCACCAGAGGATCGGTGAAAAGCGTGCTGAACGCCTCCGCCATCGCGGCAAGCGCGGCGCCGGTTTCCCGCCCCTCCGGCAGTGCGATCCGGGTCATTTCCACCATCGTTGTCGGGGTCAGACGGGGCAGATTCCAGCCGTCCGGGTGCTGCGCGAGATGGATCAAGACATCGCTCGCGGCGAGGCTCGCCCCGGTCCGGTCCGTGATCAGCTGGTGAAACCCGGTGTCGCCCAGATCCTCCAGCAGCATCAGGCCTTTGTCGCGGTCGACAGCCAGCACCTCGGGGGCCGAAAGCCCCAGCGCACAGAGCCGCGCCGCGACGGCCATGAAGGCGTCGAAGCCGGCGTGGTCCTGTGCCTCGGCGCTCATCAGGATCGCCCGCCCCTGCCCTTGGCGAAGCCGCGTGTAGCGGCGCGCCGAAGCATCGCCGGCCAACGGTGCCGCGTCGGCAACGTGCCATCCATGCGCGTCGAGGAACGCCTGTTCGGGGCCGGTCATGTCAGACCCAACCCGTCCAGCCGTCCGGCCCAGAGACCGGGGCACAGGGAGGACAGCGTCAGGTGGCGCGCATCGTCCTGCCCCGGCAGCATCCGCAGGCTGACCCACAACGCCCGGTCGGGCAGGTCCGGCCCCAGCCGGTCGGGCCATTCGACGAGGCAAAGCGCCGTATCGAAGGCGTCCAGCAGGCCCAGTTCCGCCACCTCCCACGGGTCGCTCAGGCGGTAGAGATCGGCGTGCCAGACATCACCTTGCGGCAAGTCATAGGTCTGCACGAGGGTGAAAGTGGGCGACGGCACATCCTCCGCCTGCCTTTGCCGGTGCTGGATCAGTGCGCGCGCGAAATGCGTCTTGCCGGCACCGAGATCGCCCGAGAGGCACAGCACATCGCCCGGCCCGAGCCGGTCCGACAACCGCGCGGCGAAAGCGGCGGTCGCCTCGGGCGAGGGCAGGTGCAGATCGGCCAGCACGGGGCGGAGGGCATCGGACATGCGACCATGTTTACCCGCCCCGCCAGCAGCCGCAACCGCCGCCGTGGCCGCGTGGCCAGCACCCGGCTAAAGAGTGCCGCATGTCGCGGACGCCATTCGTCACCCGTCTCCCGCGCGGAAACAAGGCCTGCTTGCACGCCGCCGCGCGAGCGGTCACGCCAGAGGTATGCCAGCGGCGTTTCCGCGGCGTGCCTGCGGCATGACCTGGCCCCTCGGGCGGGCGTTCGCGCGGATCCTCGTTTTGTCTTCAACCGTCCGTTCAAGCCCGCTTCACGCCTCCCATCCCGGCGAAGCCAAATAACCGCAACGGGCGCCAATCCGTCATCGCACCCCGGCGAACCCTAGCGCGCCGAAACCAGCCCCGGTGCCTTGCGCCCGCGTGCCGCCTTGCTGTCAGGACACTCCGGCAGCGCCAGCTTTTTCTGTTCGAGGAAACTGACGACACTCGCCCCGCCTTTCAGCGGCGCGATGCGGCAGGCAAGGCAACGCCCGTCGTGCAGCAAGATCCGTTCGCTCCACGCGCTTCGGTCTGTGTAACCACCGACGAAATCCCGGATCTCTCCCCAAAGCGGCGTCGGATCGCAGGCGCCCTGCCAGAGGCGGCTGGCATCGGCGACGCTTCCCATCGCCTCAAGCCCCGGCCAGAGCACACCGCAGGCGGCATTCGACAGGACCATCCGGCCGTCACGTGAAAAGACACAGATCGCCTCGTCGCTGGCATCCATCACCGATTGCAGAAGATCCAGATCGCCGCGAAACTTGCGCGTCAGTGTCACCTCCTGGCTGATATCCTCGAACAGGAAGGCGACCGCGCCATCGGCATGCGGCCGCCCGATCACCCGGAAGGTGTTACCATCGGGCAGCGTCCACATCTCCTGGTAGGTGCCATCGCGCGCGGCCTGTTCCAGATCGCCAAGGCTGGCGCGCCAGGACTGGTAATCCTTTGGCTCCGGCATCCGCTGCTTTTCGCGCAAACGGTCGAGGAAAGCGTAGAGATCGGGACGCGAGGACAGCCAGTCGCCCGGCAAGGTGGACAGGCTGACAAGCGCCGGATTGAACAGCACCAGTTCGCGCCGCTTGTCGAAGATGGCAAGCCCGATCGGCAGATGTGCGAAGGTGCGCGACAAGGTTTGCACGAAATCGCGCAACGAGGTTTCGGACGCGACCAGCCGGTCGATCCGGCGTCCGCTGAAAAGCCGCCCCTGCCCATGCGGTTGCGACGCAAGCTCGATCCAGATCGCGCCGCTGCCCCCTTCGGTGTCCAGCTTGACGCGCTGCGCCCCGACCTCTTTTCCGCCGGAGTCGGACGCAGCGACGTCGGCGAACAGCTTTCGGATCGGCCAGACAAGCCGGTCGGAATCATCGGCTGCCTGCGCGACAAGGTCAAAATAGGCGCGGTTGGCCCAGATGATCTGCCCGGTCTCATCCTCCTGCCAAAGAAGGTCGCGGGTGAAATCGAGCCCCTGGCGCAGCAATTCGGCCTCATCCTCCAGCGCGTCCAGCCCGGCCCGGTCGATCATCCGACGGTCACGCCCCGGTTCCAGCGAGGCGACGGTGACGAGGCACCGCCCCTGCGACCGGCGCCCGGACAAGGACAGTTCATCCTCGCCGATGCGCCCGATCAGCACAAAAGCGCTGCCATCGCGGCGCAGCGCATCCAGCCGGTCGGGCGCATCGGGGTTGAGCGCGCCAAGGCTTTCGCGCAGGTCCCCCCACGCAGCGACACGGTCGGACGGGTCCGTCAGCAGCGGATCGGTGTCGGTAATGTCGCTGACCAGATACCCATCGCAGAACACGTAGCTGCGCGGCAGGTCGAAGCCGCGCAAAAGCACGTGCGACGGCCCCCGGTCGCGCCGCGACAGCATCGCCGCGAAAACGACAGAAAAGCCCCCCGCCGCAAGGCTGATACCGACAAGAAGCAGGATCATTTCAGGATCGGACAGTGTCATGAGGCCCCCGGAACGAATTGTGCAAGGAAACTCAACAAGGTAATGGTTAAGAAGTGGTTAAGCGGAAATTTGCCGATTTTCGCCGAGCGGGGCTTTCGCCTCATTTTCGCCCAATTGCAGGCGCGCGGCGGGCCACGAAACCTCGGCCAGCGCGCCGCGCCGGGTGCCGCTGTCCTCGTCCAGCAGGAAGGGGTCGGTGGCGTTGCTGAAGCGCACCTTCGCGCCAGAGCGTTCCAGCAGCGTCTTGGCGATGAACAGGCCCAGCCCCATGCCCTCGTATTCCGGGCGCTGCGCCGCCTCGCGCGCGGATGTACGGCGCCGCAGGAACGGATCGCCCAGCCGGCCCAGAAGGTCGGGCGGATAACCCGGCCCATCATCCATCACCCGCAGACTGATGGTGTCGGAGTCCCAGCGGCCTTCGACCCAGACATCCGTTCGGGCGAAATCCACCGCGTTCTGCACAAGGTTACGCAACCCGTGAATGATCTCGGGATGCCGGTGAATGACTGGTTGCGCTTTGGTCGCGCCCTGCTGCGGTTCGAATTCCAGATGCACGGATGGTCCCCGGCCCATATGCGGCTCCGCCGCTTCGCGCACCACCGCCCCGAACGGGGCGGATCGCATGTGCAGGTCGTCCTTCCCGGCACGGCCCATGTCGCGCAGGATGTCGCGGCAGCGGTCCGCCTGCTGCCGGATCAGGCGGGCATCCGCCGCAAGATCCGGGTGATCCTCAAGTTCCTCTGCAAGCTCGGTTGAGACCAGCTTGATCGTCGCCAGCGGTGTGCCCAGTTCATGCGCCGCGGCCGCGACCACGCCGCCCAGATCGGTCAACTTCTGCTCGCGCGCCAAAGCCGCCTGCGTCGCCAGCAGGGCCTGGCTCATGGTGTGGATTTCCTTGGTGACCATCCGCGCGTAAAGCGACAGGAACACGATTCCGATCACGATCGCCACCCAGAACCCGGCCCGGAACAACAACGGCAGGTCGATCACCTCGCCATCGGGCATGCGCAGCGGCACGTTCTGGTAGGCGACCAGCGAGATCAGCACCACCGCCACCGCCCCGAGGATCATCGTGGAGCGCAGCGTCAGCGCCGAGGCCGATATCGTCACCGGCGCCAGGATCAACAGCGCGAAGGGGTTGTTCAGCCCGCCGGTCAGAAACAGCAGGAAGGCCAGCTGCGTCAGGTCAAAGAGCAGCGTCAGCATCGCGTCCCAGTCGGCCAACCGCTGATTCGGCGGAAACACCGTCATCGCGATCATGTTCGACAGAATCGACGATCCGATGGCAAGGAAACACAGGCCAAGCTCGATCTCCAGATCCAGCACGAAACGGGCCACCACGACGGTTACGGCCTGCCCGAGGATCGCCAGCCAACGCAGCACCAGAAGCGTCCGCAGCCGGACCCAGTCGCTGCGCAGATCATGGATCAGCATGCTGCGGGTCGGGTCGGCGACATGGGTCATGGCTGGGTGGTTCCTTTCCCTTTGGCTGCATCCGGAGGCATTTGGTCACAGTTGCGCAGACGGAAAATGAAGGCCAGATCTTTGTGCAACGTCCCAATGTCGACACAGGCAGGAAACCCCGAACCATGAACCGTATCTATGCCGTCAGCGCGCTTGCCCTCACCGCCGCCCTTCTTGGCGGTATCGGCCTGTCGATCCTTCTGGACCGCACCGGTAGGGACGCGGACATTTTCGCCGAATGCCGTGCCAGCCGCGTTGCCGGCGGGCCGGGCGATATCGGCGGCCCGTTCGAACTTGTCTCCGAAACCGGCGAGACCGTCACCGACGCGGATGTGATCACACGGCCCTCGCTGCTGTATTTCGGCTACACCTTCTGCCCCGATGTCTGCCCGCTGGACAATGCGCGCAACGCCGTGGCGGTCGAGATCCTCGAAGACCGCGGTCGCATTGTCACCCCGGTCTTCATCTCGATCGACCCCGAACGCGACACGCCCGAATTGCTTGCCGATTTCACCGACAACATGCACCCGCGCATGATCGGGCTGACCGGGTCGGTGGAACAGACCACCGCCGCCTCGCAGGCCTACCGCACCTTTTTCAACATTCAGGAGGCGGACGAGGACGGCTTCTACCTCGTCGATCATTCGACCTTTACTTACCTCGTCATGCCCGAACACGGCTTTGTCGAGTTCTTCCGCCGCGACACCTCGCCCGAGGAGATGGCCGACCGCGTGGCCTGCTTCATGGACGCCGCTTCCTGACCCCGTCTCGCCGCCGCGGGGCCGCGCGCTAATTGACCCTTTGGGCGATTTCCGCGTAAGACGGATATCACGGTCGCGAGGAGGACGGGCATAATGGCAACGGAACGCACCCTGCGGGACATCGGACCCGACACAACCCTGCTGCTCGTCGACGATGATGAGTCGTTCCTGCGGCGCCTGGAAAGGGCAATGGAGAAACGCGGCTTCGAGGTTGAAGCGACCGACTCCGTCGCCGGCGGCAAGGCCATCGCCACCGCCCGCCCGCCAGCCTACGCGGTGATCGACCTTCGGCTGGGCGATGGCAACGGGCTCGACGTTGTCGAGCGGCTGCGCGAAAAACGGCCCGATGCGCGGATCGTGGTGCTGACCGGCTACGGCGCGATCGCCACCGCCGTGGCCGCGGTCAAGATCGGCGCCACCGATTACCTGTCGAAACCCGCCGACGCCAATGACATCACCGCCGCCCTGCTGGCCGAGGCCGACGACATGCCGCCACCGCCGGAAAACCCGATGAGCGCGGACCGCGTCCGCTGGGAACATATCCAGCGCGTTTATGAGCTGTGCGACCGCAACGTCAGTGAAACCGCGCGGCGCCTCAACATGCACCGGCGCACGCTGCAACGCATCCTTGCCAAGCGGAGCCCGCGCTAGGATGCGCGCCGCCGCTGTACTGCTCATCGCAAGCCTGTCGGCCTGCTCCATGGCCGAGTTGCGCCCGGCAGACCCGGTATCCACGGGCCTGACCCCGGACGTTGCCGGACTGCAACCCGCCGGAACCGACCTTCGCATAGATTTCGGCCGCGCGCAGGCGGGGGTGATCGAGACGGTGTCACGCCTGCTCGGCTCCGACCCGGCTGACATCGGCACCATCGAGGAATGCGGCGCCGGGCCGGTCACGGCGGCCTATTGGACCGACGGGCTGACGGTGAATTTCCTCAACGGCGATTTCGTCGGCTGGGCGTTGAGCGAACCGGGCCTCGTGGCGGCGGGCGGGCTGGCAGTGGGCGACACGCCGCCGCCGGTGCCGATGACCGAAACGACGCTGGGGCGTGAATTCGAGATCGGCGGCGTCTGGGCGCTGCTCGCGGAGGACAGCGCCGAGATTACCACCGTCTGGTCCGGCATCACCTGTTTCTTCCGCTGACGTTCGCTGCCTGACCGGTGATACCCGGTGACAGCCCGGAGCCTTATGCGGACACTTGGTGCAAACCGCGCGGGTGCCAGACCGCGGGGTGGCGATCCGACCCCGGTTCGCCGCACATTATGCCGATAAACACCGCAAAAGCCCCGATCTGCTCACTGTCTTCGTAAAATCGCCAGCCCCGGACCACTGGCACCTCCAGCACGCGGATCACCGCAATCGCCGCAGCCGCGAGAACGTGGAACGTGCAAGGCCGCGCTGCACCGATGCGGACCACCGGCCGGGGTAGACTGCGGTCATATCTGAACCATCAGCGCCGCGTGTCGGGCAGTGAACTCCGCACGCACGTCGGCCGGGGGGCGCAGGTGCAGGTGCAGCCCCTCGGTCAACCGCACCGGGGGCCGGCCGAAAAACCGGTCGGCCTCGGCCTGCGCGAAGCCGGCCAGTTGCACCGCCTCCAGCCAGGCCGAAACGTGGTCGGCGCGCTTGATCTTCGCCTTTACCGTCTTGGGCAGCACCCCCGGCAGTCCGAAGCGCAGGTGGATCGCCGCCGACAGACGCTCATCCAGCGCGCCGTAGTCTGGCCCGATCGCCGCCTTCACCGGCGAAATCATGTCCCCGATCACGTATTCCGGCGCATCGTGCAGCAGCGCCGCCAGCCGCCACCTGACCGGCGCATTCGGGTCGAGCCGGGCGAAGATCTGTTCGACCAGCAACGAATGCTCGGCCACCGAATAGGCGAAATCGCCACGCGTCTGCCCGTTCCAGCGCGCCACGAAGGCCAGCCCGTGGGCGATATCCTCGATCTCGATATCCACCGGGGTCGGGTCCAGCAGGTCCAGCCTGCGGCCCGACAGCATCCGCTGCCAGGCGCGAGGGGGGGTCTTGGGCATCGGCGGTCTCTTGGCGCTCGTGTACACGTTTGCTTACGCAAATCCGGGCCCCGCGTAAACCGCGCCCGATGCCTTGGTGCGGGCCCCGGTCCCGTGATCGTGCGGCGGTGTGATTGGCGCCCGCCCCGAAGCGATCCCATATGCAGAATACCTCAACGCGGCCATGCCGATCGGTCCCTCGCCCCGGCCCGTGCCGCCCTGCAGCGAAAGGACCCCGATATGTGGAAACGCCTTCTGACCGCCGCCCTTCTGTTCGGTTGCGCCGCAACCGCGCCGCCCGCACTCGCCCAAAGCCTGCTCTGCGGCCCGCGCCCCGCCGTCACCGCCAGCCTTGCCCGGAACCGGGGCGAGCACCTTGCCGGTGCCGGTGTTCAGACCAGCCGACAGGTGATCGAATTGTGGATCTCGCAGGAGACCAACAGCTTCACCGTGCTGCTGACGCTGGCCAACGGCGCCAGTTGCTTGATCGCCAATGGCGAGGACTTCTTCCTGCGCCAGCCGGCCGAAATGGTCATGGGAACGCCGAGCTGACCCGGCGCGGCGTTCCCACCGCGTTGCCGTTGCCCCGGCGTGGTGCTATGTGCCCCCAAAACCTCGCTGGAACGGAGCCGACGCAATGGGCACGGATTACATCATCAAGGATATCGAGTTGGCCGAATATGGCCGCAAGGAGCTTGATATCGCGGAAACCGAGATGCCGGGGCTGATGGCCCTGCGCGCGGAATACGGGGCGGCCAAGCCGCTCAAGGGCGCGCGCATCGCGGGCAGCCTGCACATGACGATCCAGACCGCCGTGCTGATCGAAACCCTGGTGGAGCTTGGCGCCGATGTCCGCTGGGCGAGCTGCAACATCTTCTCCACCCAGGACCACGCCGCCGCCGCGATTGCCGCGGGCGGCACACCGGTCTTTGCCATCAAGGGCGAAACGCTGGAGGAATACTGGGATTACTGCGACCGCATCTTCCAGTTCGACGCGGGCGCCGCCAACATGATCCTCGACGATGGCGGCGACGCGACGCTCTACATCCTCATGGGCGCGCGGGTCGAGGAGGGCGAAACCGACCTCATCGCAGTGCCCACCAGCGAAGAGGAAGAGGCGCTCTTCGCCCAGATCAGGAAGCGCATGGCCGCCACCCCGGGCTGGTTCGTGAAACAGCGCCACTTGATCAAGGGCGTGACCGAGGAGACCACCACCGGCGTTCACCGCCTCTACCAGATGATGGAAAAGGGCCACCTGCCGTTCCCGGCGATCAACGTCAACGATAGCGTCACCAAGTCGAAGTTCGACAACAAGTATGGCTGCAAGGAAAGCCTCGTCGACGGCATTCGGCGGGCCACCGACACGATGATGGCCGGCAAGGTCGCCGTGGTCTGCGGCTACGGCGACGTGGGCAAGGGCTCGGCGGCCAGCCTGCGCGGCGCGGGGGCCCGCGTGAAGGTGACGGAGGTCGACCCGATCTGCGCGCTGCAAGCCGCCATGGACGGGTTCGAGGTGGTGCTGCTGGAGGACGTGCTGGACAGCGCGGATATCTTCATCACCACCACCGGCAACCGCGACGTGATCCGCATCGAGCACATGCGCGAGATGAAGGACATGGCGATCGTCGGCAATATCGGCCATTTCGACAACGAGATCCAGGTGGCGGCGCTCAAGAACCACAAGTGGACCAACATCAAGGAACAGGTGGACATGATCGAGATGCCCTCGGGCAGCCGCATCATCCTGCTGTCGGAGGGCCGGCTTCTGAACCTCGGCAACGCGACGGGGCACCCGAGCTTCGTGATGTCGGCCAGCTTCACCAACCAGGTGCTGGCGCAGATGGAGATCTGGACCAAGGGCGAGGACTACGGCAACGAGGTCTACGTGCTGCCCAAGCACCTGGATGAAAAGGTCGCCCGCCTGCACCTCGCCCGCATCGGCGCCAAGCTGTCCAAGCTCGACAAGGCGCAGGCCGATTACATCGGCGTGCCGCAGGACGGGCCGTTCAAGCCGGACCATTACAGGTATTGAGGGCAAGGATACTGCACCCTCGAAGGACACTACATTCTGCGGATGCGGATCGGAACCGGCGGTATTTTACGCGGGCAGCAACATTCGGGACTCCGTTAACGCCCCAAAGTTGGCGGCAAAGGCCGGTCACCCCGCACCCACCCCGCACCCACCCCGCGCGCTCGCCAAGCCGCGGGGTGGCGATGCAACCGCCGCGCCGCCCGACCGCCACGAATGGTGCGTGGCAAGCACGCACCCTACGATCGCCGCCGCGCTTTCCTCTTTGCAATATGCCACCCCGCAGAGCCGAATTCCGGGCACTCGTACGGGCCCGGCTCTTCCTGCATCTTGACCTGGTCGATGATCTCATCGCCATGCAGTAAAGATGCACGTGACATAGCTAAATATCCGAGCTTTTCGCCCTCCGGCAAACAGGGCCCGGTTCAATCAATTCAGGACCCGCCAAATACTTGACCCGTGCTCGCCCCGCCGGTGTCGCGCCCGTCCAGTCTGTTCGCAGGGCTTTCGTTGCCGACATGCCGGTATCCACAGCGCCACAAGCCAAAGCATTCACGCGCACGCCGCCGACGGACATCTCGGCGGCGATCGTTCTTGTCATCGCCTCGACCCCGGCCTTGGACGCGCCGCAGGCCAAACGCCCCTTGATGCCGGACTTGGCATGGATCGGGGACAGAAACAGGATTCTTCCGCCGCCTTGCTGCATGCGCAGTGCAACTTCCTTCGAAAGGCGAAAACTGCCGAGGAGGTTGATATCAAGGACTTGCCTGAAATCGTCTTCATCCAACTCGAGGAATGGCACAGCTTCGAAAACATCCCGCCAGCCGAGGCCGAAGAGAACGTCCATACAGGCCGCAACGTGCTCGATCTGGTCGCGTAACGTGAAGCTTTGGATCTTCGGTGAAACCGGGCTGTTCAGGCCCGTTTGACCAGACGGATCAGAAGCAACAATATCACCGCACCGATCGTGGCATGGATGATCGCGCCGGCAATACCGGACCCTATGCTCAAACCCAGTCGCGGCAGAATGAGACCGGCCAGAAAGGCGCCCACGATACCGATCACGATATTGCCAAGCAGGCCGTAGCCGTAGCCCTTCACGATCAGCCCGGCAAGCCAACCGGCCACCGCTCCGACCAGCAGTATTACAAACAGACTTTCGAGTGCCATCTTGGGTCCTTCCCATTGTGTGCAGAGTAATCCGGAGCTTCGACCGTCACCCGGCCCAAGCTCTTATTGCATGCGGTTTCAACCGCGCGGGGTGCCGCAGCGCTCGCGAAGAAAGATCAGCGTCCGGCCGACGTCGCGGATCCGCTCATGCCTTCCGAAACATTATCCGAAGGTATCACACATCGCCGGCATCATTGATAGCGGCATCGTTCCGCAACGCACGATCGCGGCGAGGGTTCCAAGATCGCACCACAAGGACCCGATGAAGCGCAATCCCGACATCACCCGCGATCTCGCCGCCATGATGGCCTTCGGGATCAAGGCGGGCGGCAAGGCCGTCACAGCGGCGACGCACGAGGCCGGGACACGCCTCAAGACCGCCTGGCCGGGCAGATCACCGGCGCGGGACTGGCGGGCGCCATCCGCTTGCTGGACTGGCTGTCGCGGATCGCCCGGCACGGTGTCGGCCCCCTTTGGCCCACTGCGCGCTCCACGCGGCGCTTGGCTTGGTCAATCAACGCCGGGCGGGCTGACGGATGCATGACCTGCGGCTTAAGGTTTCTTCGCAGAGATTGGTGTTGCAGCCGGAAGAAATCGACGTCAAGCATTCGCCACGACCAGTTGATTGACACCGTCAACATGGGTAGACCTCGACCCGACGCAACGGAAGGAGCCAACGCCATGACAATCGCAGCTTCCAGGTGCTGGTCCGCCCGCGGCCTGTTGGGCGCGCTGGCACTCGTTGCGTCGATGACCCAGACGCTGGCCGACACCCCCTTTCTCGTGACCGCACAACAGGTCACCGACTGGAAGTCGGTCTATGCGGTGATCCAGACCCGGCGCGAGGTGCCCGCCCGCGCACGCCTTGGCGGCACGCTGGATATGCTCGACATCATCGAGGGCCAGGAGGTCGAGGCAGGGCAGGTTCTGGGCCATATCGTCGATGTGTCCCTGCAATACCGCCTCGCGGCGAATGCCGCACAGCTCGAAGCGCTGCAATCGCAATTGACCAACGCCCAATCCGAACTGACCCGCGGCGAGGAGTTGTTGCAGCGCGGTGTGACCACCGTTCAACGCATCGACGCGCAGCGCTCCGCCGTCGAGGTGTTGCAAAACCAGATCATCGCCACCCAATCCGAAGGCCGCGTGATCGAGCAGCAACTCTCGGAAGGCGATGTGCTGGCCCCGATCGAGGGGCGCGTGTTGACCGTGCCCGTCGCTGCGGGCGCCGTGCTGATGCCGGGTGAGCCCGTGGCCACCATCGGAGGCGGCGGGTTGTTCCTGCGCCTGGCTGTGCCCGAACGTCACGCGCCGATGCTGTCCGAGGGTGCCGCGATCGAGATCGACACCGGCACCACGGCGGCCACCGGCCACCTTGCCCGCATCTATCCGCAGATCCAGAACGGTCGCGTTCTGGCCGATGTCGAGGTCGAGGGGCTGGATGACCGCTTCGTCAACGCCCGCGTTCTGGTGCGCCTGCCCATTGGCACCCGCGATGCCATCCTTGTGCCCGAGGCGGCGATCACCCACCGGTTCGGTCTCGATTACCTGAGCGTCGGCGAGGACACACCGCGCGAGGTCGTGGTGCAGATCGGCGACCGGCACCGGATAGACGGCGAAGTGATGATCGAGATTCTCGCCGGGCTCACCGACGGCGACACGGTGGTGCTGCCATGAACACGCCCGGCCCGGACACGCCCGCCACGCCCGACACGCCCGCCAGCCTCGGCCTTGCGGGCACCCTGACCCGCGGCTTCATCCGCTCGCCGCTGACGCCGCTGTTGATGCTGGCAGCTCTGGCGATGGGGGTGATCGCACTGCTTTCGGTTCCGCGGGAAGAAGAACCGCAGATCTCGGTTCCCATGGTCAATGTTCTGGTGCAGGCGCCGGGCCTTGTGGCCGATGACGTGGTCAACCTGATCACCGAACCGCTGGAGGGCATCCTGCGTGCCATCGCGGACGTGGAACACGTCTATTCCCAGACCCGCGACTACCAGACGATGCTGACCGCCCGGTTCGAGGTCGGCACCTCTTCGGACGCCGCGATCCTGCGCGTGCATGAACGCATCCGCGCCAACATGGACCGGATTCCGGTCGGCATTCCCGAACCGCTGATCATCGGGCGCGGCATCGACGATGTGGCCATCGTCACCCTGACGCTGACCGCAGCCGAGGGCAGTGACGTGGGCGCGAACGCGCTGTCGGACATCGCGCGCGAATTGCGCGGCCAGATCCAGCGGATCGAGGATGTGGGGCTGACCTATATCGTCGGCGAAGCCTCGGAAGCCATCCGCATCACACCCGACCCCGAACGCCTTGCGCTTCATGGCGTCACGCTTCAGCAACTGGCGCAGAAGGTGGCGGGCGCCAACACGTTGCTGAACGCCGGAACGCTGTTCGACAACGGGCAGGATATCACCCTTCTGGCCGGTCAAAGCCTTGTCTCGCCAGCCGAGATCGGTGGTCTGCTTTTGACCACGCGCGACGAGCGGCCCGTCTATGTCGCCGATGTGGCCGACATCAGTTTCGTCGAGGATATGGCGGATCATATCGTCACACAGGTGACACGCGCCGGGGATGACAGCCTTGATCGTCGCCCGGCCGTGACGCTGGCCATCGCCAAGCGCGCGGGGGCCAATGCCGTCACCGTGGCCGAAAATATCTTGCACCGGGTCGAGGCGCTCGAGGGGAACCTGATCCCCGACAGCGTCACGGTCGACATAACCCGTGACTACGGCGAAACCGCACAGCACAAGGCCGACAAGCTGCTGCTCAAGCTCTTTCTCGCGACGCTCTCCATCGTGGTGCTGACGCTGCTGACCATAGGCTGGCGCGAAGCCTTCGTGGTGGCCATCGTGATCCCGGTGACAATTCTGCTGACGCTGTTTGCCGCCTGGGCGATGGGCTACACGCTGAACCGGGTGTCGCTGTTTGCCCTGATCTTTTCCATCGGCATCCTGGTCGATGACGCCATCGTGGTGATCGAGAACATCGCGCGGCATTGGGCGATGAATGACGGGCGCAGCAAGCTCAAGGCCGCCATCGACGGCGTGGCCGAAGTGGGCAACCCCACCATCGTCGCCACCCTGACCGTGGTCGCCGCACTCCTGCCGATGCTCTTCGTGTCGGGCCTCATGGGCCCCTACATGAGCCCGATACCCGCCGTGGCTTCGGCCGCGATGATCCTGTCCTTTTTCATCGCAGTGATGGTCACGCCCTGGCTGATGCTGAAAATCTCGGGCAATGCGCCGCCGCATGGCCATGGCGGCACGCATGGCGGCTTCCTCGGGCGGATCTACGCCGCCCTCGCACGGCCCATTCTCAAGACGAAACCGCGCGCGGGTTTGTTCCTGATCGTGGCGACCGTGCTGTCCTTCGGTTCGCTTGCCGCGCTCTATACGCAGCATGTCACGGTGAAGTTGCTGCCCTATGACAACAAGGACGAACTGGCCGTTGTCTTCGACCTGCCCGAAGGCGCCTCGCTGGAAGCGACCGACGCCGTGGCCCGTGCCGTGGCAGAGGTGGCGATGGGCCTGCCCGAGGTGCGATCGGTGGAGACCTATGCCGGCACCGCCGCGCCCTTCAACTTCAATGGGTTGGTGCGCCACTACTTCCTGCGTCAGTCGCCGCACATGGGTGACGTGCAGATCAATCTGGGCGAACGCGACCGCACCAGCCATGATATCGCGCTCGATCTGCGCGACCGTCTGGCAGCGCTGACCCTCCCCGAGGGGACGCGCATCCGCACCGTCGAGCCGCCCCCCGGCCCGCCTGTGATGGCGACGCTGCTGGCCGAGATCTATGGCCCCGACGCCGAGACCCGACGCGCCGTCGCGCAGGAGGTCCGCACCGCCTTCGAGTCGGTCGACTTCATCGTCGACATCGACGACACCTTCGCCACGCCCGCGCCACGCCTGCGGCTGCTGATCTCGCCCGACGATCTGGAGTTTCACGGCGTAGCCGAGGGCGATGTGCTGAACACCATTGCCACGCTGAACGGCAGCACCGTGGTGGGCTATTCGCATCGTGGCCTCGATCGGGATCCGCTGGCCATCATGATCGGCCCGGACCGTGGCCAGCGGTTGCTGGACGAGGCTTTCCTGTCCACCCCGGTGCCCGCCAACCTGCTGCCCGGCGCGCGCGGCGTGGTGGAACTGGGCGATGTGGTGACGGTGGTGCGCGAAACCGCCAGCCCGATGATCTACCGCCGCAACGGACGGCCCGCCGAGATGGTGATGGCAGAGCTGGCCGGACGGTTCGAGGCGCCGCTCTATGGCATCCTCGCCGTGGGCGACGCGCTCGCCGCAACCGACTGGGGCGACACGCCCGCGCCCGAGGTACGGCTGAACGGCCAGCCGACCGATGACAGCACACCAACCGTTCTGTGGGACGGCGAATGGGAGGTGACATGGGTCACCTTCCGCGACATGGGCGCAGCCTTTGGCGTGGCGCTTCTGGGCATCTACGTTCTGGTGGTGGCACAATTCGGATCCTTCCGCCTGCCGCTGGTGGTGCTGACACCGGTGCCGCTGACCTTCCTCGGCATCATGCTGGGCCACTGGCTTTGGAACGCTCCCTTCAGCGCCACCTCGATGATCGGCTTCATCGCGCTGGCGGGCATCATCGTGCGCAACTCGATCCTTCTGGTCGATTTCATCCGCAACGCAGACACCACCGGCAAAAGCCAGCTTGACATCCTGATCGAAGCGGGTGCGATCCGGTTCAAGCCGATCTTGCTGACTGCACTTGCCGCCATGTTCGGCGCAATCATCATCTTGTCGGACCCGATCTTTCAGGGTCTCGCCCTGTCGCTTCTGTTCGGCCTGGCCAGTTCCACGATCCTGACCGTGCTGGTCATCCCGGCGATATACCGGGTGCTGAAGACCTGAGCGGGGCGCGCGGGCCAAACGGCGCGCGTTCCTCCATTACCTTGAGCACGATGCGCAGGCACCCAGGCACCGCGGACCCGCCGCAACAGATCGCCACCCCGTGGCAGATCGCCGGGATCTCTTCGGCGGTGCAGCCGTTGGCAGGTCGAACGAGGATGCGGCACGGGAGTGGTTGGGCCTGATCGCGCAGCTTGGTCTCATTCCTCGACCGTCCTGACCGCCTCGAACCCCGCGACGACATCCATGAGTTCGCGCGTGATCGTCTCCTGTCGCTTGACGCGGTAGACCTGCATGAGGTCGTCACGCCGCTCCTCGATATTGCGCTCGGCGCCCTGCATCGCCGCCAGCCGCGTCGCATGTTCGCTGGCCAGCGCCTCGGCGAGGGCGCGATAGAGACTGACGAAGAGCCTTTGCTGCACCAGCCACGACAAGAGCACGGGCGGCGGCATCCGAAAGAAAGCCAGTCCCGGCCCGGGCCATGCCGCATCAAGCAGGGAGTGCAAATAAGCGTCGGGCAGCGGCAGCAACTGCCGCTCGACCGGCTGCGCGAGGGTGCGGCCCTCGCGCCGGTTATGCACCACCCGGATGCGCCCGATACCGTCCTCGCGTTGCCACCGGTCGCTCTGAACGATCACGGATTGCACCAGATCGGAAAGACCAGCCGCGGATCCGGGCAGGGTGAAGAGGGTGTCGACGCTGTGACCGGCGGTCTCCAGCCGGGCAGCCGCGCGCAATCCGATCACGGCCAGCAGAGTGTCTGGCCCTTCGATCAGGTCGAGCGCATAGCGCGCGATGGTCTCGTTATAACGCCCGCAAAGGCCTCGCTCGGAGCCGACGACGATCAGCGCCGTCCGGGTTGATCCCTCCACGCCAGTGCGCGGCAAGGGCAGGCCACGGTCGCGGCGGTCATGCAGCAGCGCTGTCAGACCCAGATCGACCGTGTGCGCATAATCGCCCAAAGCCTCCTCTGCCCGCTCGAATTGCCGGATGCTGGCAGCTGACAGCGCCTTCATGGTGCGCACGATCGACTGTATGTCGCCGGTGGTCTCCAACGCATCGGAGAGGGATTCAAGCGTTTGCGTCACCGCCGCCCCCATCCGCTCCATCCAACGCGGTGCGCATCGCCTCGACCAGCGCCGCGCGGTGCTCATCAGTCAGCTCTTCACCGGACTCGATCGCGTCACAGATCTCGGGGCAGCGATCTCGCACCGCCTGCTGAACGCGGCCTTCCGCCTCGGCAACGCCCTCTGGCTCGATATCGTCGAACAGGCCCTCGGTCGCGGCCAGAAGCGCCGCGATCTGTTCGGGAACGGCGAGGTGGTGCTGTTCGCGCTGCTTGAGCACCTCGCGCACCCGCAGGCCGCGTGTCAGCTTGCCCCGCGTCTCCTTATCCATCTGCGTACCGAAGCGCGCGAAGGTCTCCAGTTCCTCGAACTGGGAATACATCAGCCGCAAAGTGCCCGCGACCGTCCGGAACGCCGGAAGCTGCACCTTGCCGCCCACCCGGCTGACCGAGACGCCAATATCCACCGCCGGCAACTGGCCCTTCTCAAAGAGATCGGGCGACAGGTAGATCTGGCCATCGGTGATCGAGATGAGGTTCGTCGGGATATAGGCCGCGATGTTCTGTGCCTGCGTCTCGATCACCGGCAGGGCAGTCAGCGACCCGCCGCCATGCTCTTCGCGCAGATGGGTGGCCCGTTCCAGCAGCCGCGAGTGAATGTAGAAGATATCGCCCGGATAGGCCTCGCGCCCCGGTGGCCGCCGCAGGAGCAGCGAGAGTTCGCGGTAGGCGCGCGCATGGCGGGTGAGGTCGTCATACACGATCAGCACATCGCGTCCCTGCGCCATGAAATGCTCCGCCATGGTGGTAGCCGCGTAGGGGGCCACGAATTGCAGACCGGGTGCATCTTCACTGCTGGCCACGACAACGATGGTGCGGCTCATCGCGTCATGGTCGCGCAGGCTGCGCATGACGCGGGCCACCGCCGAGGCGCGTTGACCGATCGCGCAGTAGATCGAGATCACGCCTGTGTCTTTCTGGTTGAGGATGGCATCGACGGCGATCGCTGTCTTGCCGGTCTGCCGGTCACCGAGGATCAACTCGCGCTGGCCGCGCCCGATGGAGATGGCGGCATCCACCGCCTTGATCCCGGTCTGTAGCGGCACGTTCACCGGATCGCGGTGCATGATCGGCGGGGCGACGCGTTCCACGGGCATCCGCTTCTTGGCATCGACCGCGCGGCCGCCATCGAGCGGCCGCCCCAACGGATCGACGACACGGCCCAAGAGCATCTCCCCCACCGGCACATCCACCACACGTTCAGTGCGATGCAGCCGGTCACCGGGGCGCAGATGACCGGTGTTTCCCAGAACGATCACGCCGACCTTGTCCTCGTGCAGGTTTGACGCGATGCCCATGAGTCCGCCTTCGAACACGACCAGTTCATTGGCGTGCAGATCGGTAAAGCCCGCAACCTGCGCAACACCGTTCCCGACCGAGAGGACATGCGCCACCTCGGTCGCCTCAAGGTGCGGGGGGATATCCTCGAGCACTGCGTCCAATGGATCAAACAACGTATCACACAGGGTCTTGAGCATTTTCGCGCCACCTCAAGGCTACTTCGCGGTCTCGTTTTTGCGCGCGGCCGGCCGGGCTTTATCCAGAAGCTCATCAAGTTCGCGGTTCAACCGCTTGAGATGCCGGGCAGCCGACCATTCGACTGTCTGTTCACCGATTGTCAGGCGCACCCCGAGCAGCATCTGTTCATCCTCCCGGTAATCCACCTCGATATCGGTCTCGACCTGTTCGTGAATCGCGCGGGTGATCTTTTGGCGGGCAGCCGCATTGATTGCCACGGCAGTTTCCACCAGCGCCGGGCCGTCCGACCCCTTGGCTGCTTCGGTGATCTTCTTGCGGGTGTCCGCTTCGAGATCCTTCAGCTTGCCGACGAAGCCCCGCGCAACCGGGTCGTCCAACCCGGCCGAGGTGAATTCCGTCAGTAGCCGGCCGGACACATCGAGCACCTTGTGCCCGGCCTTGCGCTGCATTTCCCGGACAAAATCGGTGCGTTCGTCATCAAGCATCTCGTGCCAGGTCGTGCGCTTTCGCGCGACTTCGTCTCGGGCGTCCTGCTCCAGCCGCTGCCTGAGATCATCGGCCTTGGCACGCGCCTCTTCAAGCATCTCCTGCCTCGAGCCCTCAAGCTTCTCACGCTCCTGGTGCAGGCTTTCGGCCTCATCCTCCGCCTCCTTGCGGCGGGTCCTGGCGTCCGAAAGCCGCTCTTCGATGCGGGCCTCGCGCCGAGCCATGGCTTCGGTTATCGGGCGGTAGAGAAAGCGTTGCAGCAGCCAGATGAGGACAAGAAAATTGGCAATCTGCGCGGCGACGGTCAGCCAGTCGATCTGCATGTGATCAGCCTCCGGCCGCCCGCGTGGCGGTTGCGATTGCGAGATCAACGAAAGGGTTGGCGAAAAGCAGGATCATCGACACGACAAAGCAATAGATGGCGGTCGATTCGATCATTGCGAGGCTGACGAACAAGGTGCGCGTGATGGTGTTCGAGGCATCGGGCTGTTGCGCCAGAGCCTGCAGTGCCTGCGCGGCCGCGCGCCCCTCGGCCAGTGCCGGCCCGATCGAGCCGATGGCGATAGTCAGACCGGCCGTTATGATCGAGATCGTGGCAATGATTGTCGCGGGGTCCATGGTCAGTCTCCTTCTCGCGATGTTTGTGTTTGTTCGGCATCGGACGCGGGATCGGTCTTGCGTTTTGCGCGGCTGGCAGACGCGATGTAGACCATCGCCAGAATCGCAAAGATGTAGGCCTGGATCAGGCCGGTCAACAGCCCGAGCACTTGCATCAGGATCGGAAAGAAGAACGGCGCCACGCTGATCAGGATGCCGACGATTACCGTGCCGCTCATCACGTTGCCATAAAGCCGGACCGCCAGCGCAATGGTGCGCGACAGCTCCCCGATGATGTTGAAGGGCAACATGAACGGGCTCGGCTGAAGGTAGGATTTGAGATAGCCGCGCAGCCCGCGCCTGGTGATCGAGAAGAGCGGCACCGCGATCAGCACGCATATCGCCAGCGCCGCAGTGGTCGAGAGCGACCCGGTCGGCGGCTGGTATCCCGGCACGATGGTGAGCAGGTTTGCGGTCGCGATGAACAGGAACAGCGTGCCGATAAATGGCAGATAACGCGCCGGATCGGCAACGCCGACCTCGGCGATCTGATCGCGGATCGTGGTCACCACCACTTCCAGCATGACCTGCCAGCGCGACACGGTCTCGCCCTCGCTGAGCCGCGCGGTGATGATCCACGACAAGAGCACGAGCAGCGCCATGACCACCCAGGTGAACACGATCGTGGCATTGAGCCGGAGCCCGTGCCAGTCGGAGAAAACCCAGGTGTCGGGACTTATTTCCATGATCTGCGCTCCGGTTCCACGGTTCTTGTCAGCCGCGTAAAAAGCAGCCGGATGGTGAAGAAGCCCAGCACGGCGAACGCAATGTCAGGGGCTGTTGCGCCGACCCGAAGGGCCAGCCACACCGCCCCCACAAGCAAAGCCGCCCGAAACAGCCCCATCGCCGCGAACAGCCATATGCTGTGACCCGATGTCAGGATGCGCACCGCGCCCCACAACACGCCCATGTAGAGCAGGCCGAATGCGCCCCCGGCCAGTATGGCAAGGATTACCGTCATGCGGCCCCTCCGGGCGCCGAGCGCAACACCCAGCCCGCGACCACCGGCCATATGATGCAGGTGGCGATGCTGGCCAGGACAGCGGCGTTGAAGGGGACTTGTAGCACGGCCCAGGGGCCGAGCGTCAGCCCGAATATCATGACCAGCAGATAGATCTTCGCGCGCGGCCCCTTGCTGAACCCGATCAGCCCCCCGCGCCGCCGTCCAAGCATGGCCGCCGCAGCAAGACCCGCGCCCAGATCGCTTTCCAGCCCGACCCGAAACAACAATACGACGAGGACGATCTTGGCGAGCACCGGACTCTGTTCCTGCAACGTGTCCGCCCCGAAGCCGCTCAAGGCGGAGGCCAGCGACAAGGCGGCACCAAACAGGATGAAGCCGATCCTGTCCGGCATGGAGAGGCAGGCGAATGCCGCGCGCATCGGGACGGCTAGCAGGCTCACCAGCCCCATGAGCAGGAGCATCGTTGCAAAGTGAACGGCTGTCTCAGTCATCGCGCCCTTCCCTCTGCACCCAGAACCACGCGTTGAGCGCGCCCAGAAAGGCGCCCGCCAGAAGCAGCGCCAATGTCCAGGAGGTTTCGCCCGGCCAGCGCGCATCGATCCAGCGGCCCAGCACGATCCCGACGATGATCGGAACGGCCACGGCCCATCCGACAAGGCCGAACATGCCCAGCCCGAACCAGGGACTTTGCCTGCGCAGCTTGCGGGCCTCCTGCATCCGGGTGGCCTTGCGCGAGATGGTCTGCGACTCGTCGTCGGGATCTTGCGTCACTTTTCCACCCCCTGCAATTCGCGGAAACTGCGGATCATGTGCGCCTCCAGCCGCGCCAGCGCGGAACGGGCCTCGCGCTCTTCTTCGGTGTGCTGGCGGAATTCGGACTCAACGCGCTCCCGCAGCTGACCGAGTTCCCTGCTTTCGATCGCGTCGCGCACGGCAACCATCACCGTCGGCCCGGATTTTACCAGTGTACCGGCATTCACACCCACGAAGTGTTCCACGCCATCCTCGGTCTCGTAGACCAGAACCCCGGCCACAAGCTGCGTGACATGGTCCATGTGCCGCGGCAGGATGCCGAAAAACCCGTCCGAGGCCTCTGCCACGATCCGGTGCACATGATCATGCCGGGTGACCCGTTCCGGGGTGATGATCCTAAGCTCCACCCCTGCCCTCCCTGAGCTTGAGATCGTCCACCGTGCCGATCATGTAGAAATCGGCCTCGTCGCGGTCAGCGAACTCACCATCGAGAATGCGCGCGCAGCTTTTCACCGTGTCGTCCAGCGAGACAAGAACGCCCTTGGTGCCGGTCATCGCCTCGGTGGTAAAGAAAGGCTGGGTCAGGAACCGCTCAAGCTGGCGCGCCTGCCGCACCGTGGCGCGGTCCTTCTCCGACAGTTCCTCAAGCCCAAGCATCGCGATGATATCCTTCAATTCCTCGTATTCGGCCAGCGTGTTGCGCACTGCACGTGCCACGCGGTAATGCTCGGTGCTGACCGTGCCGGGTGTCAGCATACGCGAAAAGGATTGCAAAGGATCGATCGCGGGATAGATGCCCTCGGATGCCTTCTTGCGCGACAGCACGATCGAGGCCGACAGATGCGAAAAGGTATGCGTTGCAGCCGGATCGGTGAAATCGTCCGCCGGTACGTAAACCGCCTGGATCGAGGTCATGGCGGCGCGGTCGGTCGAACAGATCCGCTCTTCAAGCTGGGCCAACTCGGTGCCAAGCGTCGGCTGGTAGCCCACCCGGCTCGGCATCCGTCCCAAAAGCCCTGACACTTCGGATCCCGCCTGCACGAAGCGAAAGATATTGTCGATCAGAACCAGTACATCGCGGCGCTGTTCGTCGCGGAAATACTCGGCCATGGTCAGCGCGGCGTGGCCGACGCGAAAGCGCACGCCGGGGCTCTCGTTCATCTGGCCGAAGACCATCACCGTGTTGTCCAGAACACCGGCCTCACCCATTTCTCGATAAAGTTCCTCGGCTTCGCGTGAGCGTTCGCCGATCCCGCAGAACAGGCACACCCCTTCGTATTCGGCAACCATGTTGTGGACCATCTCGGTAATGAGAACGGTCTTGCCCACACCAGCCCCGCCGAACAAGCCGCCCTTGCCGCCGCGTTCCAGCGGGCTGAGCAGATCGATCGCCTTGATCCCGGTCTCGAATATATCGCCTTCGACCCGACGCTCCGACAGCGGCACCGGATCGCGCAGGATCGGGCGGCGGGCGACATCGTCCAAAGGGTCGCCGTCGTCAATGGTTTCGCCGAAGAGGTTGAACATCCGCCCAAGCACCGCGTCCCCGACCGGCACATCTATCGGACCGCCCGTATCACGCACCTCAAGCCCCAGCCGCAGGTCGCCCGTCGGGTTCATCACCAGGCCCCGCGCGATGTCATGGGCGGGCAAGCCAGCCACCTCAATGGTGATCTCCGGGTCGCTAAGCGTGACAAGCCGCGACGCGATCATCGGCAGGCCATGCGCAAAGCGGACATCGGCGATGCCCCCTTCGATGGCAATGATATGGCCAATGGCCTTGTCTGGCGCTGGCATGTACCGCCTCCGCTGCAGAGATATGCGCAAAAGTTGGTGACGCTTGATCAGGCGGCATTGTGAAGTTGGCGGATCCCGTCGCGGAACTCAATCCCTTGGATGATCTCGGGCAGGCGGTTTTGGCCATCGAGTTTGCGCCATTTCTTGTGCGCCGACATCATCAGCTTGAAGGCCATGGCCAAGCCGGTCTTGCGGCTCAGGCATCCCTTGGTGCGTCTGGTTCGGTGGCGGACGGTGGCAAAGGTGCTTTCGATCGGGTTTGACGTTCGGACATGCTTCCAGTGTTCCGCCGGGTACCCGCAAATGCCACGACGCCATTGCCGACCGCAGCGCACATGCCGTCATCCCGCCCCGCAAAAATGCCAAGCCA